>MDTE01155551.1_pt1 | contig 27251 bp, 16 predicted proteins | sample 811231 | NCBI WGS metagenome assembly MDTE01 (sample SAMN05326651, study PRJNA326480) | marine metagenome | isolation source: seawater | place: Indian Ocean: Red Sea | collected 2010
GTGATGCCGATCCAAACAACGACTGCGTACAGAACTGCAACGGGGAATGGGGTGGTGACCTTAATGCCTGTGGCAATCTCTGGATCTGGCTGGGTTTCGAGGGCAACTTTATAGAGAACCGCTGGAGCCTTGTAAGTACGAAGTATAATGCCGAAGAAGAATTGGTGAATGATGCGGTCGTGGCGCAGGGGGCTCCGACCGAGGCAGATGTGCTCACCTACTTGAATTGGTCCCTCGAGCCGGGAATATACCGCCTTTATCTATGGGGTACGGCCGGCGTTATTGACGCCAGCGGGTCGTTCTATGTGAACGGAGAGCATTTGGCTGACTTTGACGGGACTCTATCGACGCACGGGTCGTACTTTGAAATTCCGGTGGTCTCTACACCTGAATAGTGATGTGGGGGGGCGGACTTTTTGTCTTAGACCCCATGTTGTTGAAGCATCGAAGTCGAATTGAACCAGGTTTAACCCAGGGCTGTGGAAGGACAGGCATGTCGAAAATTATTGCAATACTGGTAATATTCTCCACGGTCTTTCTGACCGGTGCAGGACGGCAACAGGAGATTGTGATCACCTTTGGCGGTGATGTTTGCCTGAACCGTAATGGTCTGAAATCTCGACCCGATGGCACAAAGGTAGGGGGACGATTGGTTTCATGGGAGAAACTCGCGAGTGGAATCAAGCCTCTCATCGACGGCGATTTGAACTTCCTCAATCTTGAGACCGTGGTAACGGGTCGGAATCAGATATCGGCACGTGGCAAGAAATTTGTCTTTCGAAGCCATCCGAAGGGAGTGGAATACCTGGCAGAGATTGGCTTCAATTTGATGTCATTGGCCAATAACCATGCCTTTGACTTTGGTGTAGAAGGGGTGAAGGAGACCTTAAAACATAGCGGCAGACTAACGAAAACGAAGGGTGTGTATTTTGCCGGGTTGGGAAACAACGATGCCGAGGCCATAGAGCCCGTGGTGTTTGAGTATGGGGGACATACATTCGCGTTCGGTGCGGTTGGGATCATAACCAATATGCGTAGAAACGAGCGCGCGACACCGGAACGTCCGGGTATGGTGGGGTTTCGCTTCAAGGGAGATTACGAACGGGTTCTCGATGCCATGGCAGCGGTGAAGGCCGATTATAAGATTCTATCGATACATTACGGTACGGAACGCCAGGTAAAGCTGGATCGTGGTCAACAAGCCCGTTTCCAGAGAGCCGTTCGGAAGGCTGGAGTGGATCTGGTCCTGGGTCACCATGCCCATGTGGTTCGCGCTGTAGAACGTAAGAAGAACAAACTCATCTTCTATGGCCTCGGGAATTATCTGATTCGCGGTGCGCGCAATATGGAACCGTTCCCCGATGCACAGGATTATGGCCTCTTCGGTCGATTGTATCTGGCCTTCAACGAAGAGAGTGGTCGCCTTGAAGCCCAGGCTGTGGAGGCCGTGGCCTTAACTGGAATGCACTATATCGCGCGTCCCAGAAAAGCGGAGGGAGGAGCGCGTCGAATCAAGGTGCTGAACGATTTGAGTCGACGCTCTGTTGGCGATTCCGCGCTCACTTTTGAGGTACGTCGAGATGGAACAGGTATCGCCTGTTTTGGGAGTGATCTGGGGCCCCGGGCGAAGAAGCGATGCGGTTCCTCCGAGACGACTCCCTAAGGACTGGTCCTTCCTGGGCGTGGACTCTATAATCAGGTTTGCTGGAAATACAGGGCTGCGAGACGTGGCCGGGATGTACAGGTTTGGGACTATCGGATTTATGGAAAAAGAAAGAGAAGGCTCCGGCGTCCTGGAAATGGGCTGCGGATAAGGATGCCTTTATCCAGACCTTTATGGGTGACATCCCCCTCGAATTATCTGACGGATGGATCGTTACCAGTCTGAAAAACAGTCTCGTTCGTCGAGGTTTTGAACTCTGTACAGAGCGCGATGCGGACCAATTTCTTATCTTTGCCGAGCCTCGCTCGGATGTACATTGTCTCGTTTCCACCCAATATCTGAACCTTTCCCATGGTGATCTTCCTGCAGGTCTCGAGGGACCGGAAGCCCATCGGCTCATCGAAGCCTTGGTTGCAAGGTTTAAGGATGTGGAACAAGGGCTATCCGAAGAGGCCGTAGATGCGATCTTCTCGGGTCCGGACCAGGGCCAGTCCGGCGGAGTCTATGGTGGCCATGTCGAAATACGAATCAGCCGTGAATGCAATGAGCGCTGTCTCTTTTGTAATACACCTCCCGAGCATCCCGATATATTGACCGATAGCGCCGTAATCCTTCGAACCATCGAGCGAGAGCGAGAGCGTGGATTTTCGAAGATTATTATAACCGGGCGAGAGCCTACCCTACATCCAGAGCTGCCGACTTTTGTTCGTCGAGCCCGTGATGTGGGGTTTGAGTCCATCATGCTGCAGACGAACGCGACGCGGCTCGAGAAGCGCTCCTATCTAAAGAAGTTGTTACGAGCTGGAGTGAACGAATTCCACATCTCGTTACATACGTTTTCTCCGGAGACCTTTGAGATGTTGGTGGGCAAGGCGCATCTGCTGGAAAAGACGTTGAAGGCTTTGGACAACCTGGTGAGCACATCCATGCCGGCTCGTAATTTAACCGATATGATTCGGCGATTTGGTCGGGGCCCGAATATTGCCGATGTTCGTCTTCTATTTGTGATTACACGCCAAAACTACAACCAGATGGCGACTTTTGTAGAGAAGGTCGGCGAGAGATATGGGAAGGGGATCAGCCTGGTGCTCCTATCAGGGATGGGACCCTTTGGTGATGGGGCAACGCGCGTTGGATTGATGCCACCCTTGTCGGGACTACATGCGGAGCTCAAGCAGGCCTTTACTATCGGCGACGCGAAGGGATTGGATGTTCGGATCCCGCCTCGCTGTGGACTCCCGCTCTGTGTAACCCCAGAGACCCATAGAGAACGAAATTCTGAGTGGGACCGAACTCCAGGTGATTATCTCGAAGAGAGAAAATCCTATGCCGCCGCCTGTGACGAATGCACATTAAAGGAACGATGCGGTGGGATCTGGAGCCGTTATCTTGAAGAAGTGGGAGACTCCGAGGTCATCCCTGTGACCTGATTACCAGCTCTTATCGACGACGATTTGAACAGCGCCCCATCCGTGCAAAGCATAAGCGGTTCTTGGTGCATGTATCTGCTTTCGCACAGTCCTCGTCCGTAACGGCACGGCATTGGTTGAGTCGAACCGTACATAACCCCTGGGTTCGACACTCTGTGGAGGCTTTGCAGTCGGCATCGTCGTTAGCCTGGCATTTTCCGTTCAGGAAGAAACATTGACCCTTTTCAGAACAGAACTCCGAGGCGCGGCAATCCGCATCGGTGGAGAGGACACAGCGCTCTTTTCCTATGCTGCATTCGCCGATCTTTCTACACCCAAAGGAGGCCTGGCAGTCTTTGGCTTTGGTGGCGACACACATCTTGTCCCGCGCGGTGCATTTGCCTTCAATTTTGCATTTCTTTGAACCTTTGCAATCTGCATCGGTTACTGCCTCACAGAATCCATCGAGGGGAGAACAGGCTCCATTTTTTTCACATTCCGTGGAGGCCTGGCAGTCTTTCTTTGATTTGGCCACACAGAGTCTTCGGTCCGCCGAACATCGTCCCGAACGTTTGCATATGGATTCAGCACGACACTCGGCGTCCGTGCGATCTGGCAGTCCCCCGCGATTTTTTAATTTCGGCTTGGGTGCCTGGTCGGTGGGTGGAGTGGATGTTCCTTCTCCACAGCCCATGGATAGACAGACGAAAAGCGTAAGAATTGTAGTGAATCGCATGAACCCTCCTGCGGCATTGTAGCAGCTTACCCTGGGTTCAGGTCTATGCGGTGTTTGATGGATTGGCAAGTTGGAACAAAAAAAGGCCGCTCGAATGAGCGGCCTTAGAGTGCCCAGGGGCGGAATTGAACCACCGACACGCGGATTTTCAATCCGCTGCTCTACCGACTGAGCTACCTGGGCGAGGATGGCGCAACATATATGGCAGTCCTACTGGTGTCAATACTATACTGGGATGGATTCAGCTGTTTTTCGGATAGCCGGCGAAACGTAATTTCCAGACCATGGTGACGGCTTCCCAGAAGATGTTTTTGCTCATCTTGCTATTCCCAAGTGTCCGATCGGGAAAGATGATGGGTACTTCGCCGACTTTGAATCCACGTCGGTGGGCGCGCCAGGTTAATTCGATCTGGAAGGCATAGCCTTCGCTCTGCACACTATCGAGATCGATGCTCTCCAGGACCTCGCGATGGAAGCATTTGAAGCCACCGGTGAGGTCGGTATAGGGAAGCCATAGAATGGTTCGGGTATAGAGAGTACCACCACGGGATAAGACCTTTCGCCCCATGCCCCAACCCTCGGTGCCGCCTCCGGGTAGGGCCCGAGAGCCGAGAACCAGTTGATGATCTTCGGCCTTTTTGAGGAAGTCCGGTAGGTATTTGGGTTGGTGACTGAGATCGGCGTCCATCTCGAAGATATGGGTGTAGTCACGTTCCAATGCCCATTTGAAACCGGCGATATAGGCGGTGCCCAGCCCCAGTTTTCCTTCACGGTGCAAGACGTGTACTCGAGGGTCTGACGCCGCCCGCTCATCGGCGATCGCGCCGGTGCCATCGGGAGAATTGTCATCGACAACCAGCACATGGATGTCAGGGACGACGGAGAAAATTCCTTCGAAAAGCCGGTTGATATTATCGGCTTCGTTGTACGTAGGGGTAACAATCAGAGGCTTCATGTTTTTTGACTCGAATTTTCAGGGCAGGGCCCTCTTACCAGAAATTTCGAGCCGATGTCGATGGGCAAATCCCCTTATTTTCTAGAAGGTATACAAGATCCCGAAGTGTAGGTTGCCTACGGGCTCCTCCTGGAGGCATTGCCCGTCTTCCGTGTCGATTTCCGCACAGCGCCGGTCGAGCTTGAATCCGTAGTCCAACCGGACCGGAATCGAATTGCCGATTAGATATCGAAGCCCGAGACCTGCCGATTGTCGGAAGGAAGACGCTGTCAGTGTTTCGAAGTTGTCCGCAATCGCTCCGACATCGTAGAACAGAGTGCCCCATACGCCGGACCTGCGTAGGATTGGAAAGCGTACTTCGACGGTTCCTAAGGCGAGCATACCGCCGCCGAAAACTGGCTGGGCGCCAGTTCCCTCTCCGATGGGCTGCAGTGGTTGGCAGTTGGCGTCTAGAGGTACGGGCTGGGTATTGCCTCCGGCGTCTTTATATTCCAGTCGGATGCAGCCGTTTTCATCGTATTGAAAGATACCGTCGTCCTGGAATCCTCGAACCCCTTTATTGCCACCCAATACGAACCGTTCATTTTCCGGAAGGCGTCCTCCGTCGAGGGAGTTTCCTTTGCCGAATCGAAGCAGGAGGCCAATGGTCAGCGTCTTTCGAATGTTGCGGAACAATTTGAGGCGTAGATCGTACTTCACATAGTTACGACTCTCGCCTTCCTCGATTTCGTTGATGGCGGCGACTGAGGCGGACAGGTATTGGCCATAGATGGGGTTGATAGGACTGTTCAGGAAGTCCAGGGCCAGCTGGGGTCGTATTTTGGTCTGCGTGGAGAAGGGGTCGAAATCCTGGCCGGGTATTCTGGATTGGATGCGGCTTGCTTCGATCTGCAGAGCGAAGAGAACCTTCTCCGCAAATCTCTGACTAAGTTCTGTCTCCACGCCGAACTCGAAGATGTCGAGAGATTGGAAGGCTTTGTCGTAGATGACAAAGGGAGTGAAGCGGGCTCGTAGTTCCGTACCGAATAGACGTCGGTTGATCCAGGTCGGGGTAAAGGATCCGTAACGGAAAAGATCGGTGGTGCTCAGACCATATTTTAGTGGGATCTGGAGCTCCATGGCGCGACCGAGGAAGTTGCTGTCGATATAGGCGGTTTCGAACGTCATCAAGAAGTCGGGGAGCATGAAGTCGTAGGTAGGGCTTTGGCCGTAGCTTGTGACATCCGATACGGAAAGACTGTTCTGCATGATCGCCGTAAGGCGCGGTGAGGCGGAATCCTGGATACGGCTGATGGTCTCTAAGCCAGCCGCCATATCAATGGAGCGGGCGGGGCTTTCGTGTAGCTCCAGAACCACCCCGATCCGATCTCGTGGCGGTTTTTCATCCAGGCCTATGAAGTTTGGGCGCACCGACGAGAAGATACCCAATCGCCGGATTTTTCGGAGGCCAGATCGAATACGTTCCGCATCAAAGGGGTCGCCGGTTTTGGGCAGGTCGCGGGCGATGATGGATGGACGAGTTCGGAAGTTACCTGTCCAGAAGACCTCGCCAACCGTGAAGGTTCGCCCTTCATTCACCTGTAGGTGAATCGTCAGATCGCGAACGGATACATTCCAAAGGAAGCACGAGACCTTACCCAGATCAGGGCGGTCGGAGCTGGAGCAATCCGCACGAATGGTGGTGTTATGGTAGCCACGAGACTGGTATTTGGCCCGAAGCTTTTTGATGCCTCGAGCGAGAATCTGGCGTGAAAATGGGCCATCTCTTTTGAGCCCAATTGCATCGTTCGCCTCCTTCTCGGATAGATGTTCTACGCCCCAGAACTGGAGTTTTTCGACACGGGTCTGGTTTCCAAGCTCTGCTTTAGCAGAGATATAGATATAACTCTCACCCAGGGGGCGCAGGATGCGTGCGGCTACGTTGGCGTAACGAACCTCCATGATCTCGGCCTCTGGCGATCGCCTACGAACGACCTCCAATTCCTTGCGGCCGGTTGTGTTACGGAAGCGGAAATCGAAGTAGCCAATGGAGTTGAAGTGGTTGGCTACGCGCTCGAGATCGGCCACAAGTCTTGGGATCTGCAAATAGCCCCCAACCCCGAAGAAGTCATAGGGCTTCGTCTGCATCAATCGTAGTGCTTCGCTACGATGAGCGGCAGGGATCCCCTTGATGGTCACCCCTCGAATTTCCGTCAATGGACCTTTGGTGATTCGAAAACGAACATACCCACGAATATTGGAATCTTTGATCTCCGGCGCGGTTTCACGCGTAAGTTGGTAGTCCACGTCGACCGATGCGAAGAAGTGTCCTTTGCTCTGTAGATATTGGATCAGTTTACGACGGCTATATTGGGCTTCGGCCCAATCAAACGTCCCCGACTCTTTGAAGGACAGCGCGTCGAGATAGGTCGTTGTCTCGGGGACGTGGAAGGGATCCCCTGCCTGATCACGCGCTTGTACATCAATGAGTGTGCAGGTCGAGAACCGGATATTGATCTCTGTGACTCCATTTCCGTAGAGCATCTTTCGAGCGCCGGATGATTGCTCCGTATAGGAGATGCGCACGTCGGGCTTTTCGTAACCTCGAGACCAGAGATAGCTCTCAATCTTTCTTTTGGCCTCCCGCTCGTTTCGACTCGTGAATCCACCGCCCACCGAGAACCCGGAGACTTTCTTTATCTCTTCGCTGTCCGGTTTTCGGCAGGTGGGTAGGCCAGGTTTTGCGGTGATTTTTGGGCGTGACTTTACGGATAATCGAGCAATTCGCTTACGACGTCCCTCTCGAATTCGAATGACAACATTGGTCCCTTCCCTGCCTGAAGGGGCGATATCCACGGCGACCTCGGTCTCATCGAAACCTCCTTCGCGGTACATGCGTTGCAACAGATCTTTCTGGTTCTGGATGAACTTATCTGCGGCAGCCGTTCCTGGTGTTAAGGCATTGCCCGATTCCACCAAAAGACGACGTTTGATCTCCGAACGGTAGAAGGTCTTATTACCTCGTATCTTTACGGATTCCACGAACCGCTGAGGGATCAGTTCAATGGTCAGGTCCACCGCTCCCTTGTCGGCAGGCGTACAGATGAACTTGATTTCGGCGGCGACTTTTGTGGATAGGAGTCGTTTATGGGCGATATCCAGGCGTTCTTCGGTGATCTTCCAGCCTGACCAGAGATCCGTCAGGCTACGCAATTTTTCCCGGATGTCTGAGCGTGAACAGCGCTCTGTTGTACAACCCTTTAACTGTACCGAAGAGATACGAATACCGTTCTCGCAGCCAGGGAATTTTGAAGGAACGATCGGTTCCGGGCTGATAGGTTCCTGCACGGGGGCCTGTGACTGGGCCAGGGTCGACCATGGGAACGCCGCAAACAGTAGGAACACCACTGCTCGGAGCCATCCGAATCTATGGTGTGACCTATTCATCGAGGGGGATCCTGTACTTGAGTTTCGATTCATAGGTCTGGGTCTGGTCTTCATCCTGTTGCAGTACGCGCAACTTTCCTTCCAGATATACCCTGTCCGTGAATTTTACCTTGAAGCCTGTGTCGTAGCGTGTGTCGGTTCCTACGCGGAAGACACTCGCTTCTACTTTGAGGAATTTGCCAAGCTGGGCCAGCACCTCTGCGCTCAACCCACCGTACTGGTCGACTCCGAGGTTTACCGAGTCGATAAATGGCGTCAGCAATAAGCCGCTGAGCAGGTTGGAGAGGTCTTCGGTGAAGATCTGTAGAGTGGTATCCGCAAGGGGATCCAGATTACTGGTACCACTACCGGCTGGTACTCCGGCGAGAATCAACGATTGGATATCTGCCATATCGAAATCGGGGCGGTCGGACTCAAAGGTGACCTTGAGATCCGGATAGCGGCCCTTGATTCGAATGGTCACGATAACATTTTCTTCCAGATCGAAGTCGAGGGTCTGCACCTTTGTGGAGATATCCTGATCGGTGGGGAGGGCGTAGGTGATCTCACAATCGGCGGACATCTCGATATAGGGGTGACTCGGATCACCCTGGAATTCGATTACCCCCTCTTTAATCTGGAACTCTCGCCCGCGGCCAAAGGCATAGTTGATGGTGCTATTGGGGCGGATATTCACCAGGCCTAGAAGAGATGGAGTGCCCAGGGTTCCACCAACATTCACGTTGATTTCCAGATCGAGAGATGCGCGGCCCAGGGGGAAGGGACTCTCGACACGGAATGAGTTGGATAATACCTGCATGTCGAGACGCGTTTCGCCAAGCAGGGGGAACACTTCGGTGATGGGTCGGGAGAAGGTTCCCATCTCGCGCCCCAAGGCCCCTCCGATCGCACGAGATAAGGCATCAAAGGAGCGATTGTATCGACCCTCAGTGATTCGAATGGTTCCTCGTGTAGAGAGAGAGCGTAGAGAGGGGTCGGAGAGGTTACGCCCTTCGATCACGAAGCTTCGTTCGTCTTCCTCCGTTTGGAAGATCAGTTGGGATATACCTGGTGACGTCCACGAGATCGACTTACCCACGACATTTAAATCCAGATCGGACGGTCGTAGCCCAAAGAATCGCATGGTGCCGGTCATGAAGGCGGTGCCTTCACCAATCTTCAGGGGTCTGGTTTCGTTGGGCATGGTGGAGACCAATAATGGGCGACCCGGTTGGTCCCGTTGGGTCGCCAACTGCACACCCCAGTTATGGGGGAAAACAACCTCATCACGAAGACTGGTTGGTTTGATCATGCCATTGCGGATTCGAAACTCACCGTCGACCACCGGGTTTTCTATGGTGCCACCGATGGTAAGTGGCGGGAGCTCACCATTGGTCAGCTGTACGGAACAACGATCCATGAGGATCGATGGTAGTTGCTTACGATTGGAGCCCTGCAAGACGCCACGCCCCGATCCTTCCGAAACCAGTGACCGGTAAATCGTAAGCATGCTCAGGGGGACATCGCCCTGGCTCGCCACATCGAGTCGTCCCGTTTTGTCCATGAAGGCACAGGCGCGGAAGATGGCACCAGACGTCTCCAGTTGGACATCGGGTAGCGCAAATTCGTTCTGCACAAAGGTGGCTTCAATGGGGGTTATATTTTCGATGGGCTCAGTAAGGTTTTCGGTGTTCATATGCAGCCCACCTTTGGGGATAAAGGCGCGTAATGTTGGGCTCGATTCGGGCTCTTCAGTGAGTGGGACTTCAACAGATACCCGTCCACGAACCTTAGTTCGGGGTAGATCTGTCTCGTCGGATTTCTCGTCCTTACGAAGCAACTTGAGTGGTTCTGCGTTGCGTAGGGCCATTGTCAGCTGCAACACACGTTTCTTTCGTTGGAGTCGCAGAAAGCTCGGCTGCATAAGTTCAAATCCAGGAGGGAGGTTCTCTGCATGCAGGGAAGCTCCACCGGCCTTTAAGGGCTGTAGCCGCACCTTGAAATCGGGCAGGACAACGCTCTTATTTCGTACATTACCCGCCTGGAATTCGCCGGCTAGACGGGGAGTCTCAAGGGGACCCGTAATATCGATCTGGCCGTTGACGCGGCCCTCCACCGGTTCTTTCTTTTCCGCGATGCGCTTTTCCTGGAAACCCAGAATGTTCACCTTCTCTACATCGAAATGGAGGTTTGCTACATTCCTGGGACCGGTAAGCGTGCCGTGACCAGTGATATTGCCTCCGTCGGCCATTTCGACGGAGATCGTATCGAACCGCAGGGTCTTTCCCTGGGCTCGGAGAACTACATTGAGATTCTTGTACCGTCGATCATCGAGTTTCAGATTTCGCCCGAGTACTTGAAGCCGACCCTGGAGGGTTTCTCGTGGAGCATCGAGTCGGAACCGGAGCTTGGAACTTCGTGTCTCCAGATAGCCGGTTTTATCGGTCCCCAGAACACCCGTTCGTAGCTGGAATCGACTGTTCAGGTTTCGAAGGGTGAGAGAGGGCTGTAAGACCGCCTGGTAGGTGTTGGGCTCAAATATGTCGAGGGCACCACGGAAAGAGGTGTAGCCACCTTCATTCGAGAGGACCAACTCATTGATGCGTAAGATTCCATCGGGTGGCAGGGAGACAGAGGTAAACCCGGTCATCGGGTCTAAGCGCATATCTGTTTTCTTCGGATCGAGGTAGGGCAGTAGATCCACAATCTGCGTGCGAACTTCGAAGCTGGGCCGGTCCGCAGTACCTGTGATTTTCGCGTTCAGATCGTAAAGCCCACCCCGTACGGTCAGGGGTTTCCATGGGCTCATGAACCGTGACAGGCGTTCGATACGACCCGAGATTTGCAGGTCGGCTGGCCCCGCAGGAAAGGTTATGTTTCCAGTCATACCGAGGCGCATTACCGGGTCTTCCAGATCAAGACCACGGCTCTCCAGTCGAAGAGTGTCACCAAAGGTGCGGACCACCGGTGTTCCGGAGAAGTGAAGGGTACGCACATTATCTACGTTGGCCTGGATAGAGACCTCTGCACCCAGTCGAAATTCCCGGTCGACCGGCCCGGCCTCTGTTGGAGTCAGTCCACTCCAGAAACGCCCTTGTGCGGATCCATCGAGGATAACGGTGGGGCGTGGTTTCGCACCAGCGGGCTGCGGACGGAAGGCGTTTAGCAAACGAGTACTGTCGAGTCGTCGTATGTTGAAGGTGCCAGTGCCGCTAGCGTCCAGGTGATTTGCGTTCAGAAGATTCCCTTGTAGATCTTCGATCTCCATACGGCCGAAGTCACCTCGAACACGCATATAGGGGATGGTGTAATCCCATTTGTCCAGCTCCGACGCCACATCTCGCATGATTGGCATTGCGTCGTTTGGAACGGTGTTGCTTGCGGAGTGGTGGGGCTTTACTCGTGCCATGAGCATCTGCCCGCTAACCCGACGGATCTCCAGGCCCTTCAAGGTGCCCTTTTCGGCGAAGATGTCGATGTCCAGTTCGGGATGCGCGATGGAGCCTCTAACCTTGGTCACCAACGCGAGATGCCCCTGTTCGGGCTGCACTTCTTTGATGGCGAATAGGGCTCGAATTACCGGGTTGTTCAATTCGGCGTCGGTTCGGAATGTGGCTTCTACGGCCTGGTCCTGATTATGCCCCAGTCGACCCTCTCCCGTAATCTGGATTCCCGAGAGGGACAGGGAGATTCCGTCAAATTCGACGCGGTCGTTGGTGTTATAGACCTCAATTACATCCACATCCTTCATGATGACGGGTGGAAGACGAGGGTATTTCTTCATCACGATCGTTCCGCCCGGTGTAAGAACCCGGTTGACCCGAGACCGAACGTCCTGATCCTCTATGATGACCGACCCAGTCGTCTGTATGCTTGGAATCTCCACCAGGCTATTGCGGTTCTGGTATTTGATTGCCAATCCTCTGACATCGAATCGGTCCACCGTGATGTAGCGTCCTCGCGGTGGTTTGTGTTCTTCGGGAAACCGCTCGGAGAACGCTCGGATCAAAGGATTCTCACCGTAGATCCGGTTGTCCCAGTGGACCCAACCGCCGCGCACTTCCACCCGGTTCAACCCCACCAATACAAAGCGTTCGGGTGAAAGGGAGTGAGCGATGGTGAGAGGTAGTACGCTTCGATCGATCTTCGCTCGAGAGGTATCGATGCGAGCGACAACCTCATCTTTCGGGGACAGGATCCGTAACCCATGAACGACAACGTCCCGATACAAGGGGCTGACGTAGAGGCGATCGATTTCGATGGTCCCTGGTATATCCGACGAAGCATCCGCTGCAATCCATCGAGTAACACCCGGGTCCGACAAGGCGAAGTAGATGAGCCCGATGATCAGGCCTACGCTGAAAGCGATGCGTAGGGTGATTCGATAGATTGCCTCGAGAATTGCAGAGACGAGTTTCGAGACAATGCGGAGTACTCGAAGGGCAAATGCCACCAGACGACTCATAACGCCACCTCGACTCGCCACCTTCGGTGACAATACGCCAGCGCTTTGACTGGGAGATGGGTTGTACGGAGTGTTTGGACCATAGAGTTAGAATCGAGGGCTGGATATACGCGTGCATACGCGCGCGTAAAAAACACGCGCGTCTACACACGATAGAAACTAGTATCTCTACGGAGTATATGGGCTACTCAGGGGGCAAGCTAAGAACTGGGTAGCTTTTCCAGGAGGCCAACTTCTACCGGGTCATAGATGACAACGGTGATGGGCCAAAGATGTTCCGATCCAGGTCGGTGTTCGCCTTAGTAGTTCGATAAGCCAAACCGTCCCATTTCCACGGTGTGGTTGGCGATCTTCTCCCGCAAGGCGACTCGGTTGATGTCGAAATCCTGCGCTAGTTTCTGATAGCGGGCCAGCCAGGGACCACGTTCATCGGGCCCGTAGCATGCAAGGATTGTGTTCTTACACCAACGGATGGTGTCGTCGAGAGACTCTGCAGCGAAGAGGGCTGCGGCCGCGACCTGTGGGCTACCGTGGTCGATCTCTCCCTGCTCTACGCCTTCATGGACTCTGCAGTACACGCTATCTGCCGCATAGGACGCGATAACACCGTCTGCGATATGAAGCAGGACCTGTTGCTGTTTTTCGAGGGCAGCCATGTACTTGCTTGTTGCGGCATGGGCGGCCAGAAGAGCCAGGTTCTTGGTTAATTCGACCGCGTGTTGCGTCTGCTCAAGGATGGTTCCGTCGGGGAACGAGAAAGACTTGTTCTCAAGATCTTTTTCCAGCTCCTGCATCCGACCCATAAGATTGAGCTTTCCCTTCATCGCACGCTTCAAAAGCATGCCCGGGATGAGCAGGCGGTTGATTTCGTTGGTTCCTTCGAAGATCCGGTTAACACGTGCGTCCCGATAGAATTTCTCCGGGGCATAGTCCTCTACGAAGCCATAGCCCCCATGAATCTGGAGACATTCATCGATGATGGTGTCCAGAGCTTCCGAACAGAACACTTTGGCGATGCTCGATTCAATGGCGTACTCCTCGATAACTGCCCGGAGCTTATTTTCACGCTCGGGGTCGTCGGCGGTTACGTCCTCAAAAGCTGCCTCCATATAACCGCCGATACGGTAGCAAAGAGACTCGGAGACATAGGTAAGAGTCGTCATATCCGCGAGCTTTGCCCGAATCGCGCCAAAGTTGATGATGGGAGTATTGAACTGTTTCCGCTCCGCGGCGTAATCGGTTGCGACTCGTATCATACGCTTCATGCCACCGGTGGTTCCTACGCCGAGCTTGAATCGCCCCATATTCAAGATATGAAAGGCGATTTTATGACCACGGCCGACCTCCCCCAGAACGTTCTCTACGGGGACATGGGCGTCTTCGAGGTTGATAGCGGTTGTCGATGAGCCGCGTAGGCCGAGTTTATGTTCCTCTGCTGCGGGTTCGACTCCAGCGATATCCCGGTCGACGATAAACCCGGTGAATTTATCTCCATCTACTTTTGCAAAGATGATGTACGTGTCCGCCCATGCTCCATTGGTGATCCACATCTTGGCGCCATTGAGCACGTAATGGGTGCCTTCCTCATTCAGGACAGCCTTAGTTCGAGCGCCCAGGGCATCGGATCCACTACCCGCTTCGGAGAGGCAATAGGCACCAATGATCTCTGTGGTGGCGAGACGCGGCAGATAGCGTTGCTTTTGTTCGTGGTTACCGAAAAAGACGATGGGCAGGGTACCGATGCCAGAGTGTGCACCATAGGTGACCGAGAAGGCGCCCTCATGCCCCAGCTTTTCGTTGACCAGCATGGAAGCAATAACCCCCAGGCCCAGGCCGTCGTATTTTTCCGGAACTTCGATCATGCATAGGCCGAGCTCTGCCGCCTTACGAAGAAGCTGGATAGGTAGCTTCGCGGCTTTCCCCTCTGCACTTTCCATCTCACGTTCCCGTGGAAGGACCTCTTTGTACACGAAGTTCTCCGCAGTCTGTCCGATGGCCAGTAGTTCCTCGTCAAAATCCTCCGGACGGAAGATCTGGTGGGAGAGTGTCGGGTCAATGAGGAAAGAACCTCCCTCGGGACTACGTTTTTTCATGGGCGTGCTCGTACCTGAAACGAATCAAAGAAGTGATCCGTCGAATCTCCTCGCTCGAACTTCGTTCAAAGGGGATTTGGACGGAAAAATAACCTCCGTAAAAAGAGGCTGAATGAATACTCATTCATTTACTGAAAACATTCTACTGCGCCAGGTTTGTCTGTCAAGGCGCGATTCGGAATCAGTCCTCAACGAGACCCTTGATAACCTCGACGGCCATTTCAAATCGATTGAAGGGTGGCATGAGATACGTTCCCTGTACGAGGGGCTTGGCCTGCTCCAGAAATTCACGCGCAATCTGAACTCCTTCCTGGGGGCCCTGGTCCCCTGCGGCTTTCATTCGTGCGCGGATGTCCTCTGGGATGAACATGCCCGGGACTTCATTATGGAGGAATTCCGCGTGGCGCCCGTTACGGAGAGGAAGGATACCAACCATGACAGGTACCCCACAGCTTGTCTTCTCCAGGAAGCGCTCCAGGCTCTCCAGCTCATATAGTGGTTGGGTCATTGTGAAATGGACGCCAGCCTCTTCTTTTCGTAGGAATCGTTCGATCTCGCGATCCACATCGTCTGACGTAGGGTTACTGGCACAGCCGATGACGAATTCGGTATTGAACTTGAGCGGCTTACCCGACAGATCCACGCCCTGGTTCAATCGCTCCATGATGCCAATCAAGCCGATAGCGTCGACCTCAAAGACTCCGGTTGCATCCGGATAGTCTCCCACCGACGGAGGGTCCCCGGTTACGGCAAGAATATTCATTACACCGAGGGCCTGTGCACCCATCAACTCGGCCTGCAGCCCAAGAACATTTCGATCCCGACAGGACATATGAAGAATGATCTCGATGGGAACTTCCTGGCGGATCAGGGTGGCGAGTGCCAGGGGGCTCATACGTGCTCGAGCCAGGGGACTGTCCGCGATGTTAATCGCATCAACCCCGGCTTGTTTCAGCATCGCCGCACCGCGGATCATTTTGGAGGCATCGACCGATTTGGGAGGGTCAATCTCAACGCTGACAACAAATGTTCCTTCTTCGATCTTTTTGATGAAGCGTCCACCGCTTGCGGCTTGTTTCGTATCGGTTCGAGCGGGCTCTTCCGACTCGACGACAGAGATCTCGCGAGCTTTGGTTCGGTCCTCTACCGCGACAGGAGCTCTTGTGCCCACGATGGCTCGTACGGAACGAATATGGTGTTCATTGGTTCCGCAGCACCCGCCGACAGCGCGAACACCCTGCTCAATAAATTGTTGGGCATGACGTGCAAAATATTCGGGGCCGGTCAGGTAGACATAGCGACCATCCACATAGGCTGGCAGTCCAGCATTGGGAAGAACAAGGACGCGTGCATCCTGGACTCGGTGCATGCGATCGATGACTTCATGAAGGTGCTCAGGGCCTGATGAGCAGTTTGCTCCGACCAGCTGTGCTCCGCCTTCCATCAGACTTCGTGCGCACTCCTCCGGTTTGTACCCGTAGATTGTTTTGCATTCGTCTGTAAACGATAAGAACCCGGCAACAGGAAGCTCGGCGTCAATGGATCGTACGGCCTCAAGGGCAATCTTGATCTCCGACAGGTCCGAAAATGTCTCCAGAAGGATCAGATCTACACCGGCCTCGATCAGGGCCGATGCTTGTTCGTGGAAGGCTTCGCGTGCTTCGTCGGTGCTTACTGTACCGATGGGAGCAAGGGGTTTTCCGAGAGGGCCCATTGCCCCACCTACAAATCGTTCGTTGCCTGCTACACTTCGAGCCAGCATGACGCCTTGTCGGTTGATCCGACGCACTTTGTCGGTGAGACCATGCTTTGCCAACCGAAAGCGATTGGCTCCAAATGTATTTGTCTCCAGGATGTCGGCGCCTGCAGCGAGATAATCCCGATGTATCGCCTGGACCACCCCGGGGGCATCCAGATTGGCGTAATCGAGACCAGAACCGACAGAAACTCCCTGGTCCATGAGTTTGGTTCCCATGGCGCCATCAATAACGAGTACTCTTTCGTCGAGTGCTTCTAGAAGGCGTGATGTCATGAACTACTCCGCAAAATGCATCCCCTACCTATACCAAACCGAGGGATATTGCGAGTGGTGTATAACACGCACTTGGAGAATCGGACGTTGCAAAGGAATCCGTCCATGTTACAGTCCCCGCGCGCTGTAGTTCACCAGTGGAGGAAGGCCACAGTGACGGATAAGACCAAAATTTACAGCCTGATCACTCTTGGTTTTCTACTTGGGATGACGTTGTTTGTCCTTCGTGGGGGAATGATGACCGGTGGTGATAGTGCTGCTCTGGATGAAGCTGCCAACTCGCCCATGGTGCGTGCGCAGGCGATGAGTGCGCCGCTTACGAAGGAACAGGATGACCTGTCTAAGATGGTATGGCTGGATGCCCAGGCGGCGAAGGGAAAGGTTGGTTCTGTTAATTCGCTGGATACCCAGATGACGTTGGTTACGTTCTGGGCGACCTGGTGTCGGCCATGTCAGCGAGAGTGGCCGTCGATGCTTCGCCTGGCGAATATTCTGGGTAAAGATAAATTACGTATCGTCTCTATTAGTGAGGACGAGAATAACGCTGTAATTGAGGACTTTTTCCGCGGGATCGAGATGCCGGAATGGGGCTCAATCCCCGATCCTGATCTGGCGTTGATATTACGAGACCCCAACACGACCGAATCGGAGATGATGAAGACACGATACGGTACGCGGCAACTCCCAGAGACCTATCTGATCATAGATGGTCGGATTCGTTACAAGTTTGTGAATGAGCGGGATTGGACCCATTGGGAAATGCGAAATTTCTTCGAACGGTTGGGGCATGCACGTCGTTGATAACCGGCTGTTGGAGCGCTTTCTTGCGGTCATGTTCTTGATTGTGGCGTCTGTTACGCTCTTTGGGCCGACGCCTCGTAAGCAGGCCGATATGGAAGCGCGGGCGAAGAAATCTGTTCTCCCGACCCTGCATACCTGGCCACCTCCGGTCGCCTTGATCAAGAAGCAGTTGGCGATCGATACGAATAAAGTGAAAGATTTCTCTCTTTCGAAAGCGGATAGAGAGCTATTGGCCAAGCTCGCGATCCTTCATCGCATCGAATTTGAAACCCATAGTGATGGGCAAAATACGGCGTATCAGAAGGCGAGTAAGGGTTATACCAATGACGTCGAGTGGTTTGTGCGCGACTATGGAGTCCAACATTATGTTTTGCTCGGTGTCGTACAACAGCACCGCTTCATGACCGCATTACGTTCCCTGCTTCGAAAAAAAATCCGTGGAGAGAAGGCCGACAGTGAGCTGGCGGTGATCCACGAGTTGGCGGGCACATTTCTCAATTGGGCGGTAGGTCAGGGGATCATTCCAAGGGATGGTAAGGCTGGAGAACAGGAACTCTTCCTCGCTGCGACCCTGTTCAAGGTCCGTTGGCTGAAATGGGCGAGTCGCATCGAAGACGCCAACTTCCATCTTACTCGTATCGAAAAACGAACGGTTCTTGCCTATCAGGTGGAGAGCTTTCGTGGTTTACCGGCACAGCGACGCCTGAATCTCCTGGTCGAATTGGAACAACTGGATGAAGGGTATCCTGGCGCATTGGCCCGTGGGCTCATTCTCACCCAGATCGGTCGGCTGGATAAGGCGAAATCGGTTGTAGATACTGCTCTAAAGACAAATCCTGGAGATCGACGCCTACAAAAGCTGAAATCGTTTCTGAAACGAACTATCCCTACGGCACGTCGTGGCCAGAACCGTCAGGGAAGGGATTGATGGAGCCAGGGCAAGAACAGAAAGCGGCCGAATTCACCAGAGCGCTTGAAGAACGAGCCTGGGAGCTTCGTTATGCGACCATGCTCACGCGCCAGGCGCCACTTACCCGAATGTTGGCGATCTGTTTGGTGGCTGTTCATGTGGTGGTCTGGCTAGCTACGCCGTACCTGGTCGGTGGGCGTTTCGACGATATCACCGCCCTTGCGATTGTCGGGGCAAAGATCGATGGCTTCATCGACGCCGGAGAGTGGTGGCGGTTGGGCACTCCGATGTTCCTGCACGCGAACCTTTTGCATCTGATCATGAACCTGATGGCTCTGGTGTATCTTGGCCGTATTGTAGAAAACGTGGTCGGTTCCGCTGGCTTTCTGATCGTTTTTGCCCTGGGCGGAATCGTCGCCACATTTTCCAGCTATTTCTTTATGGACGCCTTAAGTGTGGGGGCATCCGGGGCCATTATGGCGCTGTTGGGGGTGGCGGTCTATTACGGATTGGCCAATCGAAACCGAATACCGCTACGCCTGAAACGGTTGCTGGTGGTCATGCCGATGGTGTGGATCGGTCTTCAGTTTGTGGTGTCTCTGCTTGTGCCCAACGTGGACCATGCTGCTCATTGTGGTGGTTTATTGGCGGGGCTCTGTCTTGCACCCTTGATGCGCGATCAGATCTTAATGCGCCCAGCCCGCATGCCACATGTTCTGCACCGATCCCTATGGTTGGTATCGAGTCTGGTATGTGTCCTCGCGATAGTCATGATTGGCTGGCGGGCAGCTGGCCGTAGCCTATCGGTTCCAACGGCTGTGATACAGGAGACTGACCGGAATATGGTGGTCCCGCGTGGCTGGCTTCACGATTTGAAGCATAAGCCTGTTGGTCTACCGGTGGAGGCCAGAGGTCCCTATGGAGAGCACCTCTGGGCTATCCCAGCCTCCTTGATGGGGCGAGAACTCGATGTATTCATCGCACAACTTACCAATGAAACATGGGTTCAGAGACAGTCCCGGCGCAAATTGGCCCGTATGCGGGAATTCGGTGATGTGCTGACTCGTATACGTGCTTGTATCCGCGGTAATGCGGTCTGTAGGCGTGGAGGCTTGGCGTCCGAAAAGGGGGGGCAGATCTACGAATTTCTCACTCCTCCCTCGTCGCCCGATCGCATATTTGTATTGGCGAACGCGGGAAATACGACCTACTACCACATCAATGTGTATCGAAAATTAGCGCCTTTGTATGGTCCTCTCTTTCGAATCATCCTTGGAAAGAAACGAGAACAGCAGGGGGCTTTGCCTATACGTACGGTATCTTGTGTGGACCAGTCCGATGTTGGCGCGCGCCTCGACGGCTTAAAGGATCGGCTCTGCGCTGGATTGCAAGAGGCGGGTCGGTTTTTCCGAATTGATGCCACGGATCCAGAGGCATATGAGATGGCGGTTCGCGTGGTGAACTCCTGCGGTAGCACAGCCTGTTTTGTCAGTGTAAATGTCACCGTGAGCCGTAGAAATAAGGAAGGACTTCGTATCCGTTATTCGGTCTCTCGTGCGGTGGAGATCGATGGAATCGACACTCCACCTGCCGTACAAACCCTGGTACCCGTTGTCGGACGACCTTTGATGCTATGGCATATGGGGCGTCACGCTCCCCTGGACACCTTAAAAGATTGGTTAGCGTCATCGGAGCTTGATCATCGTGAGGTCGCTCTGAATCTCATTATCGACCGTGAGCTTCGTGAGCTGGGTCCTGCTATCGTGCCTCTTCTTTCGGATTCCGATCCCGAGGTTCGGCAGCGAGCAATCTTTGCCGTGGGACTTTTTCGAATTGAATCGGCCGTGGGTAAACTACGCGAGTTGATTGCATCGGATGACACGATCAAGGGCATCGCGGCGATACATGCGATCTCTGATATTGGTGGTGATCAGGCCGAAAAAACCCTGCGGATTATTGCCGAAGAGGCTTCCGATCCCGCGATTCGAGAAGCAGCACTTGCGAGTCTTTCCGGTGAGTAGTGAGATAATTTTCCGGAGCAGTCGACAACTGACGCGAAGGCTGGTTAATATCCCTGTCTGTGTGTTGTCAGCTCCTTGGATTTGACACACACTCCGGTTTGATTAAAGCCGATATTTCGGCGACTATGCCAGGGGTCTTGGGAGTAGGCAGTACTGTCGCTCTATTCCTGGTTTTGAACGGTCTTTTATGAGATTTTTTGTACGAATTCCCACCCAGAACCCCAAGGTCGCAATTACGGCCCGGGTGGAGGCGGATAGTTGGCGAGAAGCCCTCCGTCTGGCGCTGGAGGAATTCGGTAAAGATACGACGATTCTGGAACGAGCGGAGAGCCATACCCGATCGGATGGTCGAATTTCTGTAGAAGATCCAGAGACACTTCGCTTGTATGAGATTCGACCTGCGGATGGTCAGTCTACCATGAAGACCCCCGCGTCGAAGCCAATAGCGAAGCCAAGCGTCAAGCCGAGTAAGCCGAGTAAGCCGGTAGCCGCAGCATCGCCGCCGATGGAGAAAAAACCTGCGCGGTCCCCGGTGACTCCGACACCTGCACGAAAGAAGAGCCCGCAGCCTCTTCCAGGGACGGTTAAGCGAACCCATCCCTCACGACCGCAAATGGAAGTAAGCGCGGCCGACACCAGCCCCAAGTCTGATGCCGGTAGAACAGCGGAAGAGACCGAGACGCGCCCGCCATCTGTAATTGTAAACATGGAACAAGTCCCTGAAAGGAGGGATGAAAATCGGATTCCAACGGTTCCCGGTGAGCCATTGCCGATTTTGGTGATTGGCGATGTCCAGCCCACCACTGGGGGGCCGGAAGGCTCGACCGTTCCCAATCAGAAACGAACGGATACTCCGACGCCAGCACTCTCCAAAGCTTCCATTTCCTCGGAGGAAAAAGTCCCGTCGGATGTTCCAACGCAGATATTAAAGGCTCCGGACGCACCGGTTCCACCATTGGATGAACTTCCGGCCCAATCCCCCTATGAGTCGACAGCTGGCCTGGGCGCCGATTCCCAATATCGTGATCTACGAAAAGGTCGGAGCCTTGAGATTGTCGCGGGGGCACTTCTTCGTGTGGTACGGACCCATATTCCAGCCGCGGCCGGTGTGGTTCTGGTGCCCGATGGAAAGAAACGGCACGTCATTGTTGCGGCGGCCTTTGGTCTCCCGAAATCGTTCAAGGTGCGGCGTTTTAAATATGGTGATGGAGTTGGAGGGTTCTGCACTGAATTCGAAACAGCGATTCATGTAGATGATCTCAATCTGCGACCGGACTTGATCGGTGAGTTTGAGGAAGCGTTCGCGCGAGTCCAGAGTGTGATCTCTGCTCCGGTTCGTATTCGCGGTAAAACCTATGGCGCGGTGGAGCTGATTCGAACGGAGGTTCCGACCTTTAGCCAGGAAGAATATATTAGCCTTCAGGATATCTGCCAGGAGCAAGCGCAGCGTATCGGCTGATGGTCAGCCCAACATATCCTTCAAGGTATAGTAGCCAGGGGATTGGCCCGCCAACCAATTGGCAGCGCGCAATGCGCCGCGGGCGAAGATCGCTCGATCGGTGGCTCTGTGTGTAATTTCCAACCGTTCCCCTGCACCGTAATACATCACGGTATGGTCACCAACAACATCACCGCCGCGGATAACATGCATACCGATTTCCCGTGAAGACCTGGCCCCTGTATGCCCTTCGCGTCCATATTGAACATCGGTGGCATGCTCCGTTTCGCTGGATTCTGTAATGACCTGCAGGATCTTCTTTGCAGTACCGCTTGGAGCGTCGACTTTGTGGTGATGATGCGCTTCAGTGACTTCAATATCCCAATCGGAACCGAGCTGCGATGTGGCCGTCTCGATGAGGCTCAGTAATACATTGACCCCTACACTCATATTCGGGCTGTAGAGAATAGGAATGGTTTGACTCAGGCTTTGTAGCTCTTCCAATTGTTCGGGGCGTAATCCAGTGGTTCCGCTGACCACCGCGAGACCACGGTCTCGCGCGGCTCTGGCGATAGCAATGGTGGAATCCGGCGTAGAAAAGTCGATGACCACGTCGGCCTTTGGAGCGTCTTCGAGACGGCTTACAATCGGGCCCTCGGCTTCAAGCCCAATAGAGTCCATGGATTGCCCTATCTGGGACGAGCCAGCACGCTCCACTCCAGCGACGATGGTGCACCCCTCGATAGAGTTCGCCGCTTCTACAATCGCTCGGCCCATCCGGCCTGCGATTCCTACGACTATAATCTGGTTTGGTTTGGATTCTGACACCGGTCTACCCCGTCGTTTGTTGGCGCGTCGTCAGGTGTGTAACTGCGGCATACCATGGTACGCGGTAAGCTTCCAGCGGAACCTTCCACAACGGATTTTCGGGGCTTGCTGGACCTGCGTAAACAAGGTAGAAAAGAGAAGCAATGTAGAGAGGGGTCGTACGGGAGGCCTTTTGTGTTACCGGTACGGAAATTACACTGCATTCTACGGCATTATGAGCTCACCTGCTCCTGATCGGGAGAACGTTCGATGGAATTGCTGATAGTGGATGATAACCCGGCGGATGTCCGCTTGGCGCAAGAAGCGATCAAGATGTGGGACAAGCCTGTTCGGGTCAGCGTTGTATGGGACGGTGAAGAGGCATTGGAGTTTCTGGAGCGCCGCGGCGAATATGCCCAGGCTCCTCGACCGGATCTGGTCTTATTGGATCTGAACCTCCCCAGGAAAACAGGCCGGGAAGTTCTTGATGTTATTAAGAACGACGACAATCTGAAACAGATACCCGTTGTCGTGATGACTACCTCGAACGCACAGGCAGATATCGAAAGCGTCTACGGGAGCCATGGGAATTGCTTCATTACCAAGGCCTCTCAGCTGAACGATTTTCTGGATACGATGCAGACTATATATAAATTCTGGTTTGAGTCCGCTGAGCTACCTGAAAACTGATCTAAAAGGGTAGATGGTTTCCATCCACGAGAATCTGCCAGATCGCCTCGTGTACTTCTTCTGGAGAGCTTGTTCCGTCAACACGTAACATGGTCGCATCTGCGTGCTCCGCGTGGAACAAATCATTATAACGCGTTTGTAGTGCTTTCAAGGTCTCGAGACGTTCGAATCGCTCTCTCTGGTCGGAGCGAGCGGCGATACGTTCCATACAAAGATGAGCTGGCACATCGACTAGAATAGCGACATGCGGTAGGACGGCGGCCCCGTTGATAGAAGCGACCCATTCTGGTGCTAGATCAAGTCCCTGGTACGCAAGTGAGGACCATACAGAACGATCGGTGACCACAATCTGGTTCTTTCGCAGGGCGGGCTCCACAAGGCGCCCATAATGTTCGAGTCGATCCGCTGCGAATAACAGGGCCAGACTTGCCGCATTACTATGTTGAAGTTCCGGATCTCCACCCAGCACTTTCCGTATGATGAGACCAATCGGACCAGTCGAAGGTTCACAGGTGGAAAGGGGAGAGAACCCCTCACTGGAAAGCCGTTCTATAAGTCGAGCGGCCTGTGTGGTTGTTCCACAGCCATCGAGTCCTTCAAGCGCGATAATTCGGCCATTTCCAGGGACGGGATTGGGAGGAGAGATACGCATGAAGTGTTGCTTTTCGTGTGTGCCCTCGACCATGGCATGTTCATTCCTCATCGTAAAGGAGATCTCCAGAGGTCGCCCTGAAAAGAATTCTCTACGGATTCGTAGCCTTTGGATTGGGACGACTGGACCGGAGCAATAATTCGAAAGGGATTACCCGGTGAAAATGCCATTGACGGGTACGTTAGACCGCGATACTTCTTTCGGCTCCTTGGATAGATTCCAGGATACTCGGGGTAATGAAAATAGGAGATGTGGGATGAAGGTATTTGCGTCTGAAGACATTCGAAATGTTGGACTGTTTTCGCATAGTGGAGCCGGGAAGACCTCCCTTTGTGAAGCCTTCTTATTTGCTAGCGGGGCGACCAACCGTTTGCATAGCGTTGACGAGGAAAACAGCAATTTCGATACGGAAGAGGAAGAGAAGTCTCGACGCATCAGTACCAGCATGCATTTAGGTTATGCTGTTTGGAATAAGGCGAAGATCAACTTCATCGACACACCCGGTGATTTGAACTTCCAGGCCGATGTTCGGTACGCGATGGAGGCAGTAGATGTCGGCATGGTGCTCGTCAGCGCTGTTGATGGCGTTGAAGTGGGTACGGAAAAGACCTTTAACCTGTTGACCAAATGCGGGTTGCCGCGAACGATTGTCATCAACAAGATGGATCGTGAACACGCGAACTTTGATAAAACCCTGGCGGATATCCAAAGCTCGCTGGACATACGCCCCACCGTATTGATGCTACCCATCGGAGATGCGGCGACCTTCCAAGGGGTTGTCGATGTCGTAAAACAGAAAGCCTATATCTTTGAAGACCAGGGCACGACGAAATTCAAGGTTACAGATGTTCCGGCAGACTTGGCGGATCGGGTAGAAACCCTTCATACCGAGCTGGTGGAGAATGTCGCCGAGAGTGACGAAGAATTGATGGAGAAGTTTTTCGAAGGCGAGTTGACGGAGAGTGAACTCCAGGCCGGGCTCCGCGCGGGTATCGCGGCGGGTGAAATCACACCCGTAACATGTGGATCTGCCACAAAGCTCGTGGGCGTCGCTCAGTTGATGGACTTCATCACTGAGACGTTGCCGTCTCCATTGGAGGCTGACGCGGTTAGTGCCAAGAACCAGGCGGGAGAGGCTGAGGAAATCAAGCCAGACAACGACGGTGCTCTCGCTGCGTTTGTGTTCAAGACCTTTGTCGATCCTTTCGCTGGAAAGATTACCTGTACGCGTATTCGTCGCGGTGTACTTCCAGGGGCCGGTGAGTTCCTGGTTTCGAACCACAGCGGTAAAGAACGATATAGCGTATTGCATGTGATTCAGGGAAAGAAGCAAGATCCTATCGCCCAGGCCAACGCTGGCGACATCGTTATCTTTAGTAAGTTGAAAGAGACCAGCACAGGCCATTCGATTGGTTCGGGCCGTGATGGTGTACAATTTGATATGCCGGACCTTCCTGCAGCAGCGATATCCTTCGCTGTTTCGCCGAAGACGCAGAGTGACGAAGAAAAACTGGGCCCCAGTCTTCACCGTTTGATGGAAGAAGATCCCTGTGTTCGGTTTGAGCGTGATGAAATCACCCATGAATTCCTGCTCTCTGGACTGGGCCAGGCCCATGTGGAATCGGTCGTAGGTCGACTCAAGTCTCGCTTCAATGTCGAGGTCGATCTTCAGACACCGAAAGTTCCGTACAAAGAGACAATTCGTTCCAGCGCCAAGGCACGCGGCCGCCATAAGAAACAGTCCGGTGGACGTGGGCAGTTTGGTGATTGTTGGGTTGAATTCTCACCGCGAACTCGTGGTGAAGGCTACGAATACGTAGATAAGGTGGTCGGAGGATCCATTCCTCGCCAGTTCATTCCGGCCGTAGACAAGGGCATCCAGGACGCGATGAAACGCGGGTATCTTGCCGGGTTCCCGATGGTCGATGTGGAGGCCACATGCTACGACGGTTCCTATCATGCGGTTGATTCCTCCGATATGGCCTTCCAGATTGCCGGCTCGTTGGCATTCAAAGAGGCTATGCCGAACTGTAGCGCGGTAATTCTTGAGCCCGTCATGAAGCTGGAAATTGTAATTCCAGATGACTGCATGGGCGATGTAATTGGTGATTTGAATGGGCGCCGTGGTCGTGTTCTGGGGATGGTTCCCAAGGGCAAGAACCAGGAAGTTGGTGCCATGGTTCCGATGGCGGAGGTCTTGACTTACGCTTCCGATCTGAAATCGATCACCAGTGCGCGCGGTAATTTCACCATGGAATTCGACCATTATGAAGAGATGCCACCGCAGCTTCAGGAGAAGGTAGTCGCCGAAGTAATGGCGGCTCGAGAAGCGGATAATTAGTCTATTTTAGACTAAGGCTTTTTCATTTTGTCGGATACGGGTACAATTGGGCCCATGAAATCCGCACGAAAATCTTCGAGACCTGGCGCGATTGGTCGCACCTTTGACGATCTTCTTCGCATCTTAGAGCAGGACAATCTGCTTACAGCAGAGCAGGCGTTGGACGCACAGCGGCGTTATCCTGTGGCATTGGACGAAGCTCGTCAGAAAGGTAAGGGGCGAAAATATAGTCCAAGTCGTGCGGTGGATCCGGCGCGATTGATTTCTGAAATGAGTTTTCGGAACGTCGAAGGAGACCCTGTCGATGAGGACGTGATCGCCGAGGTTTTCTCTAAGCACGCGCGATTCAAATACGTAAAACTCGATCCTCTACGTATTGATAGCAAGCTCGTAACGGAGACTCTTACTCTTCCGTTTGCGCGCCAACATACGATCATTCCGATCTTCATGAACAATCAGAAGATCATTGTGGCAACAGATAACCCCTACGAAGTTGGTGTACTGGATCAGATTCGTGCTTTGACGAAGAAAGAGGTCGAAGTCTGGGTGGCGTCGGGTGCGGATATCCAGAGAATACTGCGTGAGCTCTTCGGGTTTCGGGCGAGTGTATCGCAAGCTGCTACCGAGTTCGGCCGCCTACCGGACCTCCAAAATCTCGAAGCATTCGTAACCCTCAAGAGTGGCGAGGAGATCGAAGCGAGCGATACCCACGTCGTGAATGCAGTGGAATATCTCTTGCGATACGCCTTTGAGCAGGGGGCGAGTGACATTCATATAGAGCCTCACCGTGAAGATACTTCCGTGCGGATGCGTATCGACGGTGTGCTTCATGA
>MDTE01165883.1_pt1 | contig 27249 bp, 25 predicted proteins | sample 811231 | NCBI WGS metagenome assembly MDTE01 (sample SAMN05326651, study PRJNA326480) | marine metagenome | isolation source: seawater | place: Indian Ocean: Red Sea | collected 2010
CAGTTAGAAGAAAAAATAAAATCAGAAAAACCAGATTCAAAAATATTCAACCAAGCTTTAGAATCTTTGAAATCAGAATATGATGATATTCATGGAGGATTTGGATCTTTTCCTAAATTTCCTCAACCATTATTACATAACCTATTATTAAATATTTGGAATGAACATTCTGATCAAGAATCTTTAAAAATAGTAACTAAATCACTTTTATCCATGGCTAAAGGTGGAATATATGATCAAGTAGGTGGAGGATTCCATAGGTATTCTACAGATTCTGAATGGAAAGTTCCCCACTTTGAAAAAATGCTCTACGACAATTCCTTACTAAGTTATTTGTACTTAGACTGTTGGAAAATAACTAAAAATATCCGATTTAAAGAAATTTCTGAAAATATCCTCGAATATTTAAATAAAGAAATGCTTAGTAAAGAAGGATCTTTTTTTTCTTCTCAAGATGCTGATAGTGAAGGAATAGAAGGAAAATTTTTCGTATGGAGTAGAAAAGAAATTTTCAAAACATTGGGTAAAAAAGATGCTGATAAATTTTCTGAAGTATTCTTAGTTTCTGAAGAAGGAAATTTTGAAGGAATGAATATAATTTTAGAAAGGAGGAATCTAAATTTATCTTCTAATGAAAGAAAAGAAATAAACCAGATTTTAAATAAACTATATAAACAAAGATTAAAACGTATTCCGCCTGAGACTGATAAAAAAATTATCACCTCATGGAATAGTTTGGCAATAAAATCTTTCGCATATGCTGGGATATTGTTGGATAGAAAAGATTTTATTCATACAGCAATTAAAGCTGCAAATAATTTACTAGAATCAAATACTTATAAAGAAGATTTATTACGTTCATCATACGAACACCAAAACTCTAATAAAAAAAATAACCCACTAGGATTTTTAGAAGATTATTCTTTCTTAATAGATGCATTGTTAGAAATATATCAAGTAAGTGGAGAAAAAATTTGGTTAGAAAAAGCATTAATACAAACAGAAAAAATGATACATAATTTCTGGGATGAAAATCAAAATTCTTTTTATGATACTTCAAAATTCTCGAACTCTCTGATATTAAGGCCCAGCGTACTACAAGATAACGTAGTCCCTTCAGGTTCATCTGTAGCTTGGAGAATATTAATAAAACTTTTTTCAATTACAAATGATAAAAGATATAAATTGATTTTAGATAAATTTTTATCTACCACATCAAATCAAATCTCTCGCTTTCCTACCAGTCATGCATATTGGTTAAGTAGCTTAAATATGTATTATTCAAAACCTCTTCACTTATGCATAATAGGAGACCCTAAAGATAAAAACACAAAAGAATTATTAAAAATAGGTAATAAATCTTATAAACCAAACATGATGATAATTACTGCTTCAAATAATTCTGAAGCTAATAACTTAGATATTACTAACAAAAAGATAATGCTTAACAAGCTTCCTACAGCATATCTTTGTGAAAACTTCAGTTGTAAAAAACCTACAAATTTGTCAGAAGAGTTAAATCTTCAGTTATTATAATGAAATACCCTGAAATTAATTTAAGAAATTATATATTATTATAAAAATATGAGTAGTTGACGGAGATCACTCTATGACTAATAAAAATACAAGAATAGAAAAAGATTCTATGGGAAATCTCAATGTGCCTTTTGATGCTTTGTATGGAGCTAATACACAAAGAGCAGTGTTAAATTTCCCGATTAGCAACTTAAAATTAAGCAATTCATTGATAAATGCAATTACACAAATAAAATACTCAGCTGCAATAGTAAACAAAGATTTAGGACTTCTAGACCAAAAAATTTCTTCCTTAATTCAAAATGCTTGTAAAGAAATTTTAAATGGAAAGCATTATAAAGAATTTGTTGTAGATGTTTTTCAAACAGGATCAGGTACATCAACTAACATGAATGTGAATGAAGTAATATCTAATATTGCTATTAAATCAATTGATGGAAATATTGGTTCACGAGAACCGGTTCATCCTAATGACCATGTTAACAAAGGACAATCTTCTAATGATGTTATTCCAACTGCCATTCATATTGCTTCTTCTATGGAGATAAAAAAGACTCTTATTCCATCATTAAAAAAATTATCTTCAGAATTAGAAAATAAGTCTAGAGAATTTTGGCCAATAATTAAAACAGGAAGAACTCATTTACAAGATGCTACACCAATAAGGCTTGGACAAGAATTTGAAGGTTATAAGGGACAAATAGAATTAGGAATTGAAAGATCTAAAGTAGCCTTAAAAGAATTATCTGAACTTGCTCTAGGTGGAACTGCAGTAGGAACAGGAGTAGGAATGCATCCAGATTTTGCAAAAAAAATGATCAAAGAATTAAATAGTGAATATGATCATGAATTTAAAGAATCTCCAAACCATTTTCAAAGTCAAAATTCTTTAGACGGTTTGGTTCAAGCATCTGGATGTTTGAAAACAATAGCAGTGAGCTTAATGAAAATCGCAAATGATATCAGGTGGTTAGGTTCAGGACCAAGGGCCGGGATTGGGGAAATAGAGTTACCAGAAGTTCAACCTGGAAGTTCTATAATGCCAGGTAAAGTTAATCCAGTTATTGCAGAATCTGTAACAATGGTATCTGCTCAAGTAATTGGAAATGATACTACTATCGCAATAGCTGGTCAGTCTGGGAACTTTGAATTAAATGTTATGATGCCAGTTGCAGCATACAATATTCTCCAGTCAATAGAATTGTTATCATCTTCCGCTTTGAATTTTTCAGAACAATGTATTTCAGGTCTTAAAGCAACTGAAAATGGACCTAATCAAGTAAAAAATGGATTAGCAATTTGTACTGCTCTCGCACCAATAATTGGATATGATAATGCTGCAAATATTGCTCATATAGCATCAAAAACTGGTGAAAGTATTTTTGAAGTAGCAATTAAAGAAACAGATTTATCTAAAGATGAATTAGAAATAATTCTTGATCCAGAATCTATGACTGAACCCAAAAAATGATTTCTCAAGGAAATCAAGAAATTAATAATTCTTACAGTTTCAAATTTTATAAATTTATATTACCGGTATATTTTCCTCTATTATTACTATCAATTTGTATAGGAATATTAGCTCCTGCAATTCCTGCAAAAGTAAATTGGATTGGTGGAAGTGTTTTTTTAATAGGACTAATAGTAGGTGCAAGAAATTTAGGTGAAGCAGTATTTGCAGTTCCTGTAGGAATAATAATTAACAAGTTAGGCACCAGAATAACAACTATTACAGGTTCTATTGGAGTGTCATTTTTTGCTTTAATAGCTGGTTTAAGCCCAAATGGATATATTTTATATTTTTCGATTTTTTTTCTTGGAGCATCTTTAGGGTTATTTGGAATATCTAGACATTCTTACCTTTCCAAAGTAGTTCCAATTGATTATAGAGGAAAAGCATTCTCTAGATTTGGAGGTGTTAGTAGAATAGGTTATTTTATAGGACCTTTAATTGGAGGATTCTCTGCAAAATATATAAATTTTGACATACCTTTTTATTTAGTATTTGTTATCAGTGCTATGGCTACTCTATTAATGTATTTTATATCATCACCTGAAGAAAAATATTTGATTCAAGAAAATAAAAATACATCTAAAAAAGTTACTCAAATAATCAAAGAAAATAAATATAGCCTTGGAGTAGTAGGAACAGGTTTATTTATACTTAATTTACTTAGAGAATCAAGACATATAATCATTCCTCTATGGGCTTTTAACATAGGACTTGAAGTAGATGCTTTAGGCATAATTCAAAGCATTAGTTCAGCGATAGACATGACTCTCTTTTACCCCGCAGGATATGTAATGGATAAATTCGGAAGAAAATGGACATCAGTACCAAGTATTATTTTGCTCTCATTAGCATTTTCACTGATAAGCTTTGCTGATTCTTATCAAAAATTACTTTTAGTTGGTTTAATTTTAGGAATTTCTAACGGGATCGGCAGTGGAGCTATGCTAACATTAGGATCCGATTTAGCACCTGAAGATTCTAACGGACCTTTTTTAGGAATTTGGAGATTGATATCTTGGTCAGGAAGTGGATTAGCATCACCACTTGTAGGAACTATAGGACAATTTTTAAGTTTGAGTTTAGCATCTTTTTCAATTACCGGAATAGGTTTTATTGGTATAGTATTTTTTGTGTTTCTAGTACCAGAAACACTTAGAAAAAATCATAATCCATGATTTTTTAAATGATCATGTAATCTCTGAAGACAAATTGAGTCATTCTCTAAATCTCTACCATCTACTCCATAATACTTTTTACCTGACATCCCTTCTACTGCCCCACTGTCTACTAATTTCATAATATATTCTTTACTTAGATCTACAGATGGCAAAAGATTTTCTCCAATAATTTTAGATATAGCTGCAATTAGTCCATAAGCTCCCCAATTTGAACAACTAGAAATTATCAAATTAGATACTGTTGTAATACTAGGGTTATCAGGTAATCCAGAAGTTTCAATTATTTCATTATATAAATTACCCATTCCAATTTCATTTCCCCCATCTCCTATTCCAATTGATCTTGGAAATTGTTCAAAAAGATGATCTATTTTTGCATTAAATTCAGATATATCTTCATTTTTCCAATTCCTATAAGTTCCATCATTCATTAAACCAGCTCTTTCAATTGAAATAAGTAACTCTGGAGAAAAATCCTTGATCAGTTTATTGCCAAATTCTAACGATTCAATATGAGAAGTGATAGGATAATCAATTAATTCATCTTCATCCTGAAGAATACTATCAACAACATCATAAGACCATTTATCCGTGATGTATGTTACTGAAAATCCTAATTTTTTAAGTGCATTACCTAGAGCAACAGAACCTGGAGGACCATCAGTTTCAGTAGCTCGAGCATATACAATATAAAAGCCAGTAGTAATAAAAATATGACCTTTACTCTCTAAAAGGAATTCTGCAGATTTATTTACAAAATCTTTATCAATATATTTCTTCAATTTTGAAATATTTCTAGTATCTTTATCTAAAATAATATTTTCTATTTCTGCCATATCAAATAAATTTATTCAAATTTAAAATCATCATCTCTAAGATCAGTAATAAACATGTGTCCAGGAGAATGAGTAATCATTATTGGTATTTTTGATTTTAATGCTACCACCTGTGGTGTTACACCACATGCCCAAAAGACTGGAGAATAATTATTAGAATCAGGTTCAAAAAAGTCTCCGAAATCAGGATTAGAAATATCTAAAATACCTATTTTTTCAGGATCACCTATATGTATTGGCTCCCCATGCATAGAAGGATATTTTTTAGTAGTTTCTATAGCTTTTTCTATATCTTGATTTTTGATCCATCTCATAGAAACAACCATGTTTCCTGAAAAAAAGTCTGAAGATACTGAATTAATATTAGAAATATACATAGCAACATTTTTCTTGAGATCATAATGTTTTAATTGAATCCCAGAATCTATAAGTGCTCTTTCAAAAGTAAAACTACAACCTAAAAGAAAGGTTACAAAATCATCTCTCCAATAATCTATTATATCTGTAACTTCATCAATCATTTTTCCAGATTGAAAAATCCTATATTTTGGGACATCAGTCCTGATATCAGAATTCGGAGAAGAAATTCGAGCCTCAAATTTTCCAGGAGTCAAAACTTCAACTAACGGACAAGATTTAGGATTTCTTTGACAAAATATCATAAAATCCAAAGCATATTGACTAGGTAATATTGCCACATTAGTTTGTGTATATCCTGGATTCAGGCCTGATGTTGTACTAGTGAAAATTCCTTCTCTAATCTTATGCCTAATTTCTTCTAAATTATTATTAAATTTCATCAAGGTGTTTTAATAGTTCAATTCCGTTGATATGCTTATAAATTAATATCCTACTAAAAACGGAAGAATTAAAAAACTAATAGTAACAGGAATGAATATGCCAACTTTAGAGACTCTAGTATCTTTAGCTAAAAGACGTGGTTTCATTTTCCAAAATAGTGAAATATATGGAGGACTTGGAAGTGTTTGGGATTTTGGTCCTATAGGTGTTGAACTTAAACGAAGAATAAAAGATTTTTGGTGGACATCTATGGTCCATAATAGAAATGACATTGAAGGAATTGACTCATCTATTCTTATGGACCCTGCTGTATGGGAAGCAAGTGGTCATCTTAAAGGTTTTTCAGATCCTCTAGTGGAATGTACAGAATGTCATAAGAGATTTCGAGAAGATCAAATAGAATCTACTTGTCCAGAGTGTGACTCTGAGCTTTCAAGCCCTAGACAATTTAATTTGATGTTCAAAACATTTATGGGACCAGTAGAAGAAGAAGCAGCAACAATCTACTTAAGACCTGAAACAGCTCAAGGGATATTTGTAAATTTCAATAATGTTTTAACTACTAGTAGGCGAAAAATCCCATTTGGAATAGCACAAATAGGAAAATCTTTCAGAAATGAAATAACGCCTGGAAATTTTATTTTCCGTACCAGGGAATTTGAACAGATGGAAATGGAATACTTTTGTCATCCAGAAGATTCAGACAAATTTTTCAAAGAATGGATTGAATTCAGCATGAATTGGTTTAAAGAAATAGGAATTCAAGAAAAAAATTTAAAAACCAGAATCCATACAGATGATGAAAGACCTCACTATGCTAAGTCTGCTACAGATATTGAATATAATTTTCCATGGGGTTGGGGTGAACTAGAAACTATTAATAACAGAACTGATTATGATTTAAAAAATCATATGGAAAAAAGTGGAAGAGACCTTTCATATTTTGATGAATCAACAAAATCAAGATATATTCCATATGTTATTGAGCCTGCTATGGGAGCAGATAGAACTACCCTTGCAGTTTTTTCAGATGCTTATCATGAAGAAAAAGTAAATGATGAAACTAGAACAGTATTAAAGTTTAACCCCAAAATATCCCCTATTGAAATAGCAGTTCTTCCACTTAGTAGAAATGAAAAGTTAGCATCAATTTCAAATAAAGTTTTTAATTTAATTAAAAGCTCTTTTAGGTGTCAATTTGATGACACACAGAGTATTGGAAAAAGATATAGAAGACAAGATGAAATAGGTACTCCTATTTGTGTCACTATAGACTTTGATACTTTAGATGACAACTCTATAACAATACGAAATAGGAATACTATGAAACAAATAAGAGTTGAAGTAGATAAAGTAACCCAAATAATAAAAGAACATCTAGAAACTCAGTTTTAATAATGATAAAAAACATAATTAAATTTGTAGGATTTTTATCTTTATTAACCATATCTTGTAATAATATTGATAATGTAAATACCATAAATTTTTCTGGGCTAACATTAGAAGAAGAAACATTTAATCTAGAAGATTATAAAGGCATTCCAGTAATAATTAATTTTTGGTATCCTTCATGTCCTCCATGCGTAAAAGAAATACCTAATTTAGTAGAATTATTAAATAAAAACCCTAATAAAATCAAAATTATTGGTGTACTACATAACTCGCCTTTTGATAGTAAAGACTCAGCCAAACAATTATTAGATAATTTGAATGCAGAATATGTAAATATATTCGATCAAGAAGGAAAAATTGAACATCAATTTTCTATTCAAGTTCATCCAACTTCAATTTTTTTAAACGATGAACATCAAATAAATAATCAATGGTCTGGTTACTTAGATAAAAAAAAGTTGGAAGAGTTAATCAAAGAAATAATAATACAATAATATGAATTTTCTAGACGCTATTTTATTAATTTCAAAATTTTTACATGCAGTTTCAGCTTCAGTTTGGTTAGGAGGATCGATAATTTTATTGATTTACAGAAAAAATATAAATCAATCATGGAAAGATCTAGGGTTCTTCTTTAAAGATATTGTTAATGCATCAATAGTATTAATATTATCTACCGGAATCATTCTATCAATTGAAAGATTGTCAACTGAAAATGTTTCAAATATTTATATCATTCTATTAGCATTGAAAATCATTTTAAGTTTATGGTTATTTTTCTTGGTATGGAAGTTTAGAACTAATAAATATGAAACATTAATAAATTCTAAAAATAAATTCTCTTGGATATTTTCTTATACTTTCTTTGTAATTTCAGGAGTCTTAATTTTTCTTGTTGCAGAGATACTTTCTACACTAGTAGAAAAACAATTTTAGTTTCTTAAAAAATCTCCACCAATGATGAATCTAATTCATCTGCAATTTCTTTTACAGTTTTATCATATCCATGAATTATCAAGTCTGGAGCAATTTCTGCTAATGGAATCATTACAAAAGCTCTTTCAGCCATTTTAGGATGTGGAATAATTAAATTTTCATTTTTTTGGGTAAAATTTTCATATATTAATAAGTCTATATCGATAATCCTAGAACTCAAATCACCTTTATTTTTTCTACCTAAAATTTTCTCAATATCCTTTGTCTCTTCAATCAATTTTTCAGGAGAAAGTTCTGTAATCAATTGACAATTTTGATTTAGATAATCAGGCTGTTTTTCTTTAACATCCCATGGTTTTGTATTATAAATATTTGAAAGTTTCTGAATATCACCTAATTTCTTTAAGTAACGAAGGGAATTATTAATATTTTCTAATCTGTTTCCCAAGTTACTACCTAGGCTCAAATAAACTATATTCATTATTCAAATCCTCTAGAAATAGCATCTGTCATTTTTGCGACTCTTACCATTTCTTTTACGTCATGAACCCTAATAATATCAGCTCCTCTATCTATAGAAATCGAAACAGTAGCTGCAGTCCCTTCGAGTCTATCGGATACAGGAAGATTCAATACATCTCCAATATGAGATTTTCTAGAAGTTCCAATTAAAAGTGGAAATCCAAATTTCAATTTATCTAATTCTCTTAAAATTAAAATACTTTGTTTTGATGATTTATTAAATCCTATCCCTGGGTCAATAATTAAATTAGATAAATCAAATTTTGTATTTCTCAATTTTGAAATACTCTCTTCAAAATCTCTTTTTATCTCTTTTACTACATTTCCATCTTTAATTTTTTTATTATGAGTTAATACAAAAGGAATAGAAAGATCCGATATAACATTGATCATTTCTGGATCATAATTCATCATAGAAACATCATTTATCATATCTGCTCCTACTTCAATGGCATTATTAACAACAGCTGCCCTTCTTGAGTCTATACTTATTGGAATATCAAAATGTTTTTTTATTTGAGATATTACAGGGATTACTCTAGAAATTTCTTCTTGAACAGTTACATCTTTAACATTAGTGTATCTAGAACTAGGTCTCGTTGATTCCCCGCCAATATCTATAATATCAACACCAAAATCTTTAAAATTTGATGCCAAAGCTAATGCTTCATCAACATTTTGAGACACTCCATCTCCAGAAAAAGAATCAGGAGTAACATTTATAACTCCCATTACATAAGTTTTTTTACCCCACTCAAAAATTTTTGATCCGATTTTTAAAATTTTTCACCTCAGTATTCATTTCAAAATAATTTAAAGATAATTATAATTATAAAATGTAATTATTGATTATCTCATTAATTATATTTGATCGTATATTAACTCTGAGTTACGATCTATGTACATAATTTATTGAAGATATTGGAGAGTAAAATCATTTCTGATTCAGATAAGAAAAATACTAATACAAATAAGTTAGAAGAACTAGAAGCTAGAAGATCACTAGCACAACTAGGTGGTGGTGAAGAAAAAAATAAAACTCAAAAAAAGAAAGGCAAACTATTAGCTAGAGAAAGATTATCTCTACTGTTTGATAACGGAGAATTTGAAGAATTTGATCAATTCATTACACATAGATCCCAAGAATTTGGTTTAGATAAACAGAAATATGAAGGTGATTCTGTTGTCTGCGGAGTCGGTCAAGTTAATGGAAAACAAGTTTTTGCTTTCTCTCAAGATTTTACTGTCTTAGGAGGCTCTTTATCAGAAGTAGCTTCAATGAAAATATGTAAACTTATGGACCACGCTGTCAAAACAGGATGTCCAGTAGTAGGAATTAATGACTCTGGAGGAGCAAGAATTCAAGAAGGAGTTGAATCTCTTGCAGGATATGGAGAAATTTTCAGAAGAAATACTATGGCTTCAGGTGTAATTCCTCAAATAACTGTAATCGCAGGACCTTCAGCAGGTGGTGCTGTTTATTCTCCAGCACTTACTGATTTTATTTTTATGGTTGAAGAGATCGGACAGATGTACATTACTGGACCAGAGGTAATTCAAGCAGTAACAGGAGAAAAAGTGAATCATCAGGAATTAGGTGGTTCAAAAACTCATTCTCAAAAAAGTGGAGTAGTTCATGTAAGCACAAAAAATGAAACTGAATGTTTTAATAAAGTGAGAGAATTATTGTCTTACCTACCTTCAAATAACTTAGATGATCCAGAAAATTTAGAATCATCTGATTCAGTAAATAGAATTTCTGAGAAATTAAAATCAATTATCCCTAATGAAGCAAATCAAAGTTATGACATGAAAGAAATTATTAGAGAAATTGTAGATTCAGGTAAAATATTTGAAATTCACAAAGATTTTGCACCAAATATAATCACCTGTTTATCACGCTTCAATGGACAAGTAGTAGGAATAGTAGCTAATCAACCTTTATCTTTAGCGGGAGTTCTTGATATTGATGCTTCAGTGAAAGCTGCTAGGTTTGTGAGATTTTGTGATGCCTTTAATATTCCTATTCTTACATTAGTAGATGTACCTGGATTCATGCCTGGAGTTAACCAAGAATTTGGAGGAATTATTCGCCATGGAGCCAAATTACTCTATGCATATTCAGAAGCTACAGTTCCTAAAATTACAATAATTGTAAGAAAAGCATACGGAGGAGCATATATTGTTATGGGAAGTAAAGAACTTAGATCTGACATAAATTTAGCTTGGCCAAGTGCAGAAATTGCAGTAATGGGTCCTGAAGGAGCTGTAAAAATTATTTCAAGAAAGATTATCCAAGAATCAAAAAACAAAGAAGAGACACAAAATAAGTTAGTAGAAGAATATAAAGATAAATTTGCTAACCCATTTGTTGCTGCAAGCAGAGGTTATTTGGATGATGTCATTGATCCCTCTACAACTAGATCAAAAATTATATCTTCTCTAAAAATGTTACAAACAAAAAGCGACAATAATATTCCCAAAAAACATGGAAACATCCCTCTTTAATACTAAGGATTAAATATAAATGATTGATTTGTTGAAAATTGCAAAAATCGAATCCAGTGGAGGGAATTTATTTAAGGAACTTTCAAATTTATTTGAAGATGCAAAAATAAAACCAAGTGGTTATCCTGATGCTGTAGTATGGCAAGGTGGAAATCATAATGGAATAATAAACCCAGTTGCACATTCCTTAACAGATGCTTACGCCCTATTAGGTACTATTGCTGCTATAGATATTTTAGGATTGCCTTTTTATGCAGTCCCAATGTGGTCTCAATTTCGTCACGATACTAAACTAGAAGCATTAGCATGGTTTGGAAATATCCCTACAACTTCTATTAAATGGTCAACAGCGGGAGATGCTTACGTAAATGATGAAAACGGTAATAAAGTTGTTGTAATGGGAAAATCTGGCAATGCACATTTAAGAACTCAAGCAGGTGTATACTGCAATGTTAGGCCTTATGGCCCAATAACTGTTGTAAGAAGTATGCCATGCCTGCCCTACTCCCAAAATAAAACCAAATTTTCAGTGAATGATGACGGAATAGTACACTCTGAAATGAATTCACCTGGCGTACAAATGGCTTATGCAAACAGGTTATTTTTAAAATTAGTAAATTCCAGTGGTGCTATAGGAAGAATTGCTACAAAACCAACTCAAGCAATGGAAGATGGTATCAATGCAGGCCTTCATTCTTGGTTGATTAAAGACACAAAATTTGAAGTAGGCAGGAAATACGCAGTAGATCCTTTTGAAGAACACAAAGAAAGCATAGAGAAAATAATCAAACTATTACCTTCTGATTTTAAAAATGGCATGGAAAATTGGTCAGGAAGAATAGAACAACACATTGCAGATACAAATTATGGACTTTTAGTATGGGATTTAATTAATAAACAAAACACTATTGTTCTTTCAACCGACCTTGATGGTGACAGACTTACAGATTTATTAGCTGATATCTCTGATCCATTAAGAGCTTATTCTGGAATGGTTGCAAATAAGCTTGGAAAAGACATTAATACAAAGAAGTTGTGGGAAGAAATGGGATATAAAACTGGAAACGGAAGAGATATGACCTCAGTTATGTATAGAATGGATGGTCCTCCAATACATGAACAAACTTTGGGATCAGCAGACGCTATGTTATTAAGGTTATTAGATGGAGATGAATGGGTCGGAGGAACAAAACAACCATATGATCCTAGAATACACTTCGTATTAATTAGGGATGCCTATATTGATGCAAACCCAGATAATAAAAACTTACATGAATGGTTGAATAAATCTTTAAATAAATTCGATAAAGTATATGAAGGAAATAGACCTGGATTTTTAGAAGGGTACAAATCACTTAAAAAAGCAATAACCCCTTGGGGAAAATAAAATATAAAAAAGGACAATTATGGCAAAACAAAAAGTTACAATAATTGGAGCAGGAAATGTAGGAGCAACTACAGCTCAAAGAATTTTTGATAAAGGATATGCTGATGTAGTTTTAATAGATATTCTTGAAGGAATTCCTCAAGGTAAATCATTAGATATTTTAGAAAGTGGTCCTGTGGTAGGATCAGACTCCAAAATAATAGGTGATAATAATTATGAATCATCAAAAAACTCAGACGTTGTAGTCATTACTGCTGGTATAGCAAGAAAACCAGGAATGAGCAGAGATGATTTATTATTAACTAACATGAAAATTGTCGGTGAAGTAACAAAAAATGTTTGTTCTTATTCTCCTAATGCAATATTAATTGTAGTTTCAAACCCTTTAGATGCAATGGTTCAACATGCACATAAAATATCTAAATTCCCTAAACAAAGAGTTTTAGGAATGGCTGGAATTTTAGATACTGCAAGATTTAAATCTTTTCTAGCAGATGAATTAAATGTTTCCGTAAATAGTATTTCTGCATATGTCCTAGGAGGTCATGGCGATACAATGGTTCCAGTCATAAAATCTACTACTGTCGGAGGAGTACCTATATCTGATTTAATACCATCAAAAAGATTAGAGGAAATAGTTCAAAGAACTAGAGATGGAGGAGCAGAAATAGTTGGTTTTTTAAAAACTGGAAGTGCATATTACGCTCCCTCTGCATCCATAGTACAAATGGTAGAATCTATATTGTTTGATAAAAAAGAGATTCTTCCTTGTGCTGCCTTTTTGGAAGGAGAATATGACATAAATGGATTATTTGTTGGTGTTCCAATAAAAATTGGAAAGTCAGGAGTAGAAGAAATAGTTACAATAGAATTAAGTTCATCAGAGCAAAAAGCGTTAAAAAATTCAGCTGATTCAGTTAAAGAACTAACTGAAATTATGTATAAAAATGACTAAAAGGCTTCTAAATAAAAAAGCTTTAGTTACTGGTGCAGGGCAAGGAATAGGTAAAGAAACAGTAATTCAATTCGCAAATGAAGGTGCTAAAGTTTTTGCTACTGATAAAAATGAGAAGGCTTTAGAGTTTTTTAATGATAAATCAAACATTATTCCATTAAAACTTGATGTAACTAACTACTCAGAAATAAAAAATTTAGTAGAAATTACTGGATATGTAGATATTATATTCAACTGTGCTGGCATTGTTCATGAAGGCACAATATTAGATTCTGATTTAGAAGACTGGGATCTTGCTTTTGATGTTAATGTGAAATCTATGTTTAAAGTTATCAAAACATATCTTCCTCTAATGTTAAAACAAAATTCTGGAAGTATAATCAATATGTCTTCCCTTGCTTCTAGTACTTTAGGTGTTCCTAATAGATTTGTTTATACCGCAAGTAAAGCTGCAGTAATTGGATTAACAAAATCTATTGCAAAAGACTTTGTAGAAAAAAATATTCGATGTAATGCTATCTGCCCTTCTACTATCGAAACTCCTTCATTAGAAGATAGAATAAATAAATCTGAAAATCCTTCTGAAGAAAGGAAAAAATTCATTGCCAGACAACCTATGAAAAGAATTGGAAAACCAGGAGAAATAGCTAAACTTGCAGTTTACTTAGGTTCAGATGAATCATCATATACTACTGGAGTAGCTCATATAATAGATGGAGGAATGGCTATCTAATTAGAAACCCCAAAAACTGAATTTCCTTTTTAAAATAAACTTGTTAATACAGAAATTCCCCAATCCCATACTTTTTCTGTTACTTCCAAAAAAGAACAAATATATTTGCCTATAATAAAAATATTTTCAAAACTACATGTATCAATATAATGAGTAAAGGAATTATCTCCCCATTCATATATAAAAATAGCTCTTAAAATAAAAAATGCTGCTATCGCAGTAATTAAAGCAAATATAAGAGAACCAAAACCTATCATTCCAAGAAGCATCGCAACGTTGAAATTTTGAGGGTCTGAATGACGTTCTCCAGGGGAAATAGAAGAAATAAAATCTTTAGTAGAAACAATATGACGTGCAAACCCCAATCTATAAGGCTCTATACCCATTGCTAAACCAAGTAATTGGGGCAAATGAATTATAGGTAAATCTCCTTTATCTCCTCTATTATCTTTTCTAGCTTTTCCTTGATAACCATCAAGGTTTAAATGACATAAAGGACATGGAGTAACCATTGCATCAGCACCTTTATCTTTTGCTTCTCCAGTATGATTAGAAACCATTTTCAAAGAATTTTTCTGATTGATTAATAAAATAGGAAAACCACAACACTTTGTTTTTCCAGAGAAATCTGTAACAGATGCACCAGTGGAATTAATTACCATATCTAGAGAATGTTGCCTTTCAGGATTTTCAGAAAAACCTAATGCATCAGAAGGTCTAACAATATAGCAACCATAAAAAGGAGCAAAATTAAACCCTTTCAATTCCTTTTTAAAAGTTTTTTGAAGTTCATTCAGACCAATATCTTCTATTAAAATCCATAATAAATGTTTAACTTCTGTTGATCCTTTGTATTCTAATCCCTCTTCTCTAAGTTCAGAATTTATTTCTTCCAAATATTCAGGATTTTTCAGAACTCTGTGGTTTGCCTGAGACATTACACCTTGACATGTAGAACAAATAGTAATTATAGGAAGATTCATATCTTCCGCTAAAGCTAGTGTTCTAATATTTAAAACATCTCCTAATTTCTGATTCTTCTCTTGAAGAACTCCTGCTCCAGTACAAGCTGCTTTATCCAATTCAATTGTTTCAATACCTAATTTATCAAGAACTAATAAAGAAGATTGGTATAATTCAGGTGCTCCTCCACGTGCTACACAACCAGGATAAAAAGCATATTTTTTCACAGTTACCCCTTTCCCTTCTCTATTTTGTTTACGATTTTTTTAATATTTTCACTTTCCCTTGCTTTATGAGGAAGAATTGGAGGCAATTTTCCTTTTACCAAAGCTTTCAACCCTACAAATGCTAAATCTATTAATCCAAAAACATTAAAAAACCCAACACTAGTTAAAGCAAGTCTTGCCTCATCTAATCTTCCTGATTTCCCAACAGAATTTACGAATGATTTTGTATGCCTGTATCCAGATGTATTTTTAAAACCTTCTTCTATAGCTAAATCTCTCATTTTCATAATTCTTTCCATAGGCGCAACCCCTTTTGGGCATACTTCGACACATGCATAGCATCTTGTACAATCCCATACACCAGAATTTTTATTTAAATACTTCAACCTATCTTTAGATTTATCATCTCTAGGATCAGCAACAAATCTATATGCTTTTGCTAAAGCAGCGGGACCTATGAAACTTTCATCTACTTCTAACGCGGTACAATCTGAAACACACGCTCCACACATAATACAATTCATTACATCTACTAAATGAGTCATCGACTCATTAGAGGCGATATATTCTCCCTCTGGTTCAGTATTATTAGGCATCATAAAGGGCCTAACTTGCTGAACTTTATTCCAAAAAGGATTCATGTCAACGACTAAATCTTTTATTATAGGCATGTTTCCTAATGGTTCTACCTGAACTTTTTCTCCTTCAGGAGCAATATCAACAAGTCGAGTTTTACAGACTAATTTAGCAGATCCATTAACTCTCATTCCACAAGAACCACAAATTGAAGCTCTACATGAACATCTCAAAGCTAGAGTCCCATCTAAATCTTCTCTGATTTTTATTAAAGCATCTAAAATTGTTGAGCTTTCTTCAACCTCTAATTCATATTTTTGAAAATACTCTTTCGAATTATTTTCAGGATCAAATCTTTTTACATCAAGAACTGCTTTCATTAATAAACTCTCTCTTCAGGTTCCCAATCTGTAATTTTTACATCAGATGTCTTTACCATAAAACCTTCATCATTTTTTTCAACCAAAGTATGTTTAAGCCAATTCTTATCATCTCTATCTTTTAAATCAGTTCTAAAATGAGCCCCTCTGCTTTCTTTTCTGGCTTTAGCTCCTGCACAAATTGATTCTGCGACATCAATCATGAAGTCTAATTCTAAAGCTCCAATCAAATCAGTATTATAAACTTTTCCCTTATCATCTAAGAAAATATTGTTATAATTCTCTCTAATATTTTTCACCTTTTCCCAAGCATTATTTATACTTTTTTCATCTCTCCAAACCCCTATTCCTTTAGTCATAGATTCTGCCATTTCTAAACGAAGCTTTCCAGGTCTTATCCCACTAGATGGTTGATCAAACAGTGATTGAAATCTTTTTTTCTCGCTAATTAGAATTTCATCTGGAATTTCAATAAATTCATTGTTTTTTACCCACTCAACACTATTCACAGCAGACCTTCTTCCAAATACTACAGTATCTAGTAGAGAATTTGCTCCTAATCTATTGGCACCATGAACACTTACATTTGCACATTCTCCTGCAGCATATAAGCCTGGAACAGAAGTGGCTCCATTATAATCCGTCTTTATTCCACCCATTATATAATGCATTCCAGGTTTAATAGGTATGGGTTTTTCCGATAAATCAATACCCATAAATTCAGTAGCTACTTCTTGTAAATATCCTAATCTTTCTTCTATAAAATTTTTCCCCAAATGTCTCATGTCTAGCAAAACACATCCATTTATTCCCCTACCCTCATCAATTTCTGTTTGCTCTGATCTTGACACAACATCTCTAGAAGCCAATTCCATATAATCCGGTGCATATCTTTCCATAAACCTTTCGTTTTCACTATTAATTAAATACGCTCCTTCTCCTCTTGCAGCTTCAGATAACAAAATCCCATTACCCGCTAAAGTAGTTGGATGATACTGAATCATTTCAGTATCCATTAATTCTGCACCTGATCTCAAAGCTAAACTCAAACCATCACCTGTACAAATGATTGCATTAGTAGAAGGTTCAAATACTCTTCCTGCTCCTCCAGTTGCAATAACAATAGATTTAGCTGAAATAGATTCAACTTTTCCTGTTTTCATATCAATTGCAATTACGCCTACACATTTCCCATCAACTTTCACAAGTTTGGTTACAAACCATTCTTCGTAAATTGAAAGATTATATTTTACTGATTGTTCGTATAAAACATGTAACATTGCAGAACCTGTAATAGCTCCTACGAAAAAAGTTCTAGCCTTTTTTTGCCCACCAAAAGCTCTTGTCCCTAATTTTCCTTCATCGTCTCTACTAAAAATCACTCCCATATGTTCAAGCTCAATTAATGCATCTCCAGCTTCTTTACACATTATTTCAACTGCATCTTGATCGGCTAAATAATCACTACCTTTTATAGTTGAAAAGGCATGATCTCTCCAATCATCACCTCTATCTGTTAAAGCTGCATTTATTCCACCTTGAGCAGCATTAGAATGACTCCTAACTGGATGAACTTTAGTAATAACTGCAACATTTAAGCCTTGTCGAACACCCTCAACAGCGGCTCTTAAACCAGCTAATCCTGCACCAATAATTAATAAATCGTGTTTACTCATATTTTCAATAAAATAATTCTAAAAAAATATTACTATAGTTTTATTCCAATTTCAGTTCATTTTTGTAAAATATCATAAAAGTAGAGATAGTTTTTGAATCAACTATTTCCTTATCGATAATCATTTCATATATTTTTAAGGGTTCAAACTCCAAAATTTTAATATTTTCATCTTGATCAGGTTCTAATTGTGAAGGAATTAAGTCTAATGCTAAAAAAGAAAAAATTTTTTCGTTACACCACCCAGGAGCTATCCAAATTTCAGATAATGAAATTAACTTTTCAGGTTTAAATCCAATCTCTTCTTGAAGTTCACGTATACCTGCTTCTTCAGGAGTTTCTCCATCATCTATATGGCCTGCAGGCAATTCAATTAAAGTTTGTTGGATAGCATGTCTCCACTGTGAAACCATCAATATATTACCATTTTTAGTTTTAGGAATTATTACTACTGATCCAGGGTGCTCTACAATATTTCTTTTGACTTGTATACCAGAGTCTAATTCAATCAGATCAGATCTTAAACTTAAAGTTTCACCAGAATATTCAATCTTAGATCTTATTAGTTTTTGATTTTTACTATTACTCGAACTCAATTCAGAAATCCTAAATTATGTTCCCTTTTCTCATACCTAATTTTTTTGTAATTAAAGACCAAAAATTTTCCTCAAAGCTCTTATGTCTTAGAAATTTTACTCTTTGTTTACTTACTTCAACATTAATTTTGTCAAAATCAGACATAGGGAGATCTATAAAACCATCTATACTTACAGTAGCAGAATTTTCAGATCTTATTGTTAAATCAATTTTTGAATTATGATCTAGTACTACTCCTCCATGTAAACTCATATGAGAACCTATTGGCTTTAATAAAATTAAATTACTTGAAGGAGAAACTACTGGCCCACCTAAAGATAAACTATATCCTGTAGATCCAGTAGCCGTAGATAGAACAACACCATCTCCTCTATATGTGGCAAGATGAGTATTGTTCAATCTCACAGAAATCTCTATTACACGAATTTTAGATCCTCTAGCTAACACAATATCATTCAATGCATCATATTCTACTTTCTTTCCATTTCTATTTATCTCTGCTCTTAACATCATTCTTTTTTCAACAATTAAAGATCCATTCAAATATTTTGGAAGTTCTTCTATACAATCAGAAGCTTCTATCTCACACATAAAACCCACCGTTCCCATATTTATACCCAAAATTGGAATTTCTTTTAAAGATAAAATATGAGCAGCTCTTAAGATTGTCCCATCTCCACCAATGGTTATAATAAGATCAGTTCCATCCAAATTATTTGAAATTCCCTGTAAATCATTTATGTTTTTTACCCACCAAGAATTTTTCTTGTCTATTTTTAACTTAAGAAGTTCACCCAATTCCATAGCCTGAGGAATGATATGGTTAGCAAGTATTCCTACTCTTTTAGGAGAATTAAAATTTTCTATATTAGAATTCATATCTAATCACATAAGGTCAAATAATTTGAATCGCGAGATTATCTTAATATTTAAACTAAATATTGACAATCGACATTACTGCAATTTCTGCAATTTCTAGAATTAAACTAGGAAAAAGTCCTAATAGAAGTATTCCAATCATACCTATAAGTGTAATTAAAGATATTGATTTACTAACTTTTATTTCAGATTGATTATTTTCTGGATCTACAAATACTATTTTCAATATTCTCAAATAATAATAAGCCGAAATAACAGAATTTATTACACCAACAATTGCTAACCAAGTCAAATTGGTATTTACTGCTGCAGAAAAAATAAATATTTTTGACATGAATCCTACAGTAGGAGGAATACCTAATAATGAAATAACACTGATAGTAAGTACGAGTGAATTTAAAGGAGATTTTTTTCTGAGACCAGCAAATCCTGAAAGTTCAAAAGTTCCAATAGATCTAGATATACCAATAATTACTAAAAATGCAGTTAAATTAGTAAAAGCATAACCAGACAAATAATATAAAACTCCTTGAGGACCTGAATATAGATTTTCTCCAGTTCCAGAAATATTTAAAGATGCAACTCCTATCAATAAATAACCAGCATGAGCTATAGTACTGTAAGCTAATAGCCTTTTTATATCATTCTGTCTTAATGCCATTACATTTCCTATAGTCATAGAAAAAACAGCAATAATAGAAAATAGATTTGATAGGATCACAGAAAAGTCGTTACCTCCCAAAACTGAATAAATAATTCTTAATAAAATCGCAAAACCAGCTGCTTTACTTACTACTGAAAGATAAGCCGTTATGGGTGTAGGAGCACCTTGGTATACATCAGGTACCCACATTTGAAAAGGAAAAGCAGCTAACTTAAAGGATATTCCTAGAACCAACAAAATTATTCCAATCAAAAGACCATAGTTCAAAACTATTAAGTCTTCTGGAGAACTAGTTGTCGATGAAATATAACTAAAAATATCATTAAAATAAGTTGAACCTGAATATCCATATAAAAATACCAAACCATATAGAATCACTACAGAACTAACAGCACTAAGAATTAAAAATTTTAGCGAGGCTTCCAAAGAAGTATCATTCTTACCTAAAGCTACTAGAGCTACTAATGGAATAGCAGTTAACTCTAAAGAAACCCATACAGTAATTAATTCAACAGAGGAAACTAATAGAAGCATACCTGTAATAGAAAGTAGTAGAAGACCCAAAAATTCTCCCTTAGATTCAATATTGGAACTAATATATTCACCTGAAGATCCTATGACTGCAACTCCAGAAAGAATTAGTAAAACTTTAAAGAACAAAGAAAATTCATCTAATTTAATTGATGAAAAAAATGCATAAACTCCTGGAGATTCAATTAACCATCCATTCCATAGTCCTAAAGTCAATATAAAAGAAAACAGTAATCCAGCAATAGAAACATTAACTAAAAATTTTTTATTGTTTATAAATAAATCAAGTAAGAAAACTGAAATTGCTGTAAAAGAAATTACAATTTCAGGGGATATTATAAGAAAATCTTGAAAACTCATAATAGGAACATCTCTCTTATCCCTATCTCAATAATGTCAGTCAATAACCTAGGATAAATCCCAACAACAAAAATAGGAATTGTTAATACTAAAACTGGTAATACATCAAGAATATGCATATCAGAAAGGGTTTCAAAATCTTTTGACACAGGACTTTCTTTTGAAGGTTTATTCCCAAAAAAAGACCTCTGAATCATCCATAAGGTATATCCAGCAGCTAAAACTACTCCGAAGACACCAATAACTGTGGCTATTGCGAAAATATTTCCTACCTGAAAAGTTCCAAGGAAAATCATCAATTCTGCTACAAATCCACTCAATCCAGGTAATCCCAAAGAACCAAAACCAGCTATTAAGAAAAATACAGCTATTATTGGCATTTTACTAGTCAGTCCTCCTAGGTCAGGAATATATCTAGTATGAGTACGGTCATAGACTAAACCAACAAGTAAAAATGCCAAACCTGTAATAGTTCCATGAGTAAATAATTGTAAAGCTGCTCCATTTAAAGCAAGAGTATCATTTATAGAAACCACACTAATCAACGAAGAAAAACCTATTATCACATAACCCATATGACTTACACTGCTAAATGCAATTAATCTCTTTAAATCAGTTTGTCTAATAGTGAGTATAGCTCCATAAATCACACTGATGGCCCCTAAAATAACTAAAATAGGTGCAGCTATATCAAAGTTAAAACTACTGTTTTTAAAAAAGCCTAAAGATATACGAAAAATTCCATATCCGCCCATTTTTAAAAGTATCCCAGCTAACATAACACTTACAGCAGTCGGTGCATCAGTATGAGCATCTGGCAACCAACTATGTAAAGGCCAAAGAGGTAATTTAATAGCAAAACTTATAAAGAATAACCAAAAAATTATACTAACAGGAATTAATAAATTAGCTCCTGCCATTAACTCTGGAATTCCTTGTAAATTTAATTCAGGAATGCTAACCATGGTAAAAGAATTTATGCCCTGAGATAGATAAATAGCCAAGATTCCAATTATCAATAATGCACCAGCAAATAAAGTAAATATTACGAATTTAGCCGCTGAATAATGAGCTCTTCCAGAACCCCAAATTGATATCAAAAAATACATTGGTATTAATTCAGCTTCCCAGAAAATAAAGAAAAGAAGTAAATCTAGAGAAACAAAAACACCTATCACTACACCTTGAAGAAATAATAATAAAGCAAAATATTCTTTTACTCTTTTCTTTATTCTCCAAGATCCCCAAACTGCAGCTGCACCTAAAATTCCACTTAAAAGTACAAGAGGAGCACTCAAACCATCTATTCCTACTAGATAATTTGCATTAAAACCTTTAATTGGTATCCAACCTTCAATAAAATCTACTAGTTGAATCCCACCTTTTGCTTTGTCGTATAAAGAAAATGCAAAGATTGTTAGAATCAATTCTATTGAAACTATGGAGAATGAAAATCTTCGAATAAGTTTATCATTTCTTAATAAAGCCAAAATAATAATTGAGGCTAAAATAGGTATAAAAACAATTATGCTTATCAATCCATTCATTTTATTTCTTTTCCATTTCTAATAATTACCATTAATAAATTTCTGAATTAAGTTTATTTATAAGATCCAGCCAAGACTCACCTGTATTAAGATTAGAAATAAAAAATACTATCATTAAAACAGTTAAAGCCATAAAAAATACAAATCCGTAAGACTGTAAATGTCCATTTTGAACATTGGACATTTTTTTAGATAAATATATTGTGAAATCTGAAATTTTCGCATTTGATTTATCTACAATATTTTCATCAATCCAGCTTAATAATGAACCAATTTTATTGTAGAAAAATTTTTTCACAATTAAATTTTCGTAAAATTCATCAAAATAATATTTGTTAATTAATATTTTATAAACAAAATTATTTTTAATATTTAATTTTCCTTTAAAAACAAGAATTGCACTAACAATTCCCAAAATTGCTAATATTGTGGATATGATAGCTACCTCAAAAACAAAATGAAATTCTTTTGGATCATCAAAGAACAAATTATGTTCTAAGAAATGACTAAATGCATGTTTACTCACAAATCCTAGATCTATAAGAGGATTAACTAAGAATCCAATGACTACAGATAAGAAACCTAAAATTATCATTGGAAAAAGCATTATTCCAGGACTTTCATGTGGTTCAGTAGGATGATCATTATCCTCAGATTTAGAATTGGAAGAATTTTCTGAAGATATTCCTCCTTTGTAAGATCCATGAAAAGTTAACATTATCACTCGAGTCATATACAAAGCAGTTAAGAAAACACCTAAGCTAGCTAAAATAAATAAAACCATAGAAATAGGACTATTTTGAAGATAAATATGTCCTAATATTTCATCTTTACTCCAAAAACCTGAGAAAGGAAAAATTCCTATCAAACTTAATGCACCTAACAAAGTTAAAACATAGGTTATTGGCATATGCTTCCTCAATCCTCCCATAAATTTCATATTAAAAGTACCTGTTGCATGACTTACAGATCCAGCCGACAAAAATAATAATGCTTTAAACCATGCGTGAGTAAATAAATGGAAAAAAGCAGCTGCATAAAAACCAGATCCTAAAGCAAGAACCATATATCCTAACTGACTAATAGTTGAATAAGCCAAGACACGTTTTATATCATCTGAAACAATTCCCATAGTTGCAGCAAATACAGCAGTAAAACCGCCAATAATTGCAATAATTACCATTATTTCAGAAGAAGATTCAAATAGAGGGAATAGCCTACCTATTAAAAATACTCCTGCTGTAACCATTGTTGCTGAATGAAGCAAAGCTGATACTGGAGTGGGTCCTTCCATTGCATCTGGTAACCAAGAGTGTAGAGGAAATTGAGCAGATTTTCCTACAGCTCCAAGAAATAAAAGAATACACATTATCAATAATCCTGATCCTTGAAATTCTCCAGATGATACTCCTTTATAGAGAGTAGGAATATCTAAATATTGTTGTCCTTTAGAAAATATAAATAAAATTCCTACCATTAACCCAAAGTCACCTACCCTTGTCATTAAAAAGGCTTTTTTGGCAGCAACAACAGCACTATTTTTCTTAAACCAGAAGCCTATCAATAGATATGATGAAACACCGACTAATTCCCAAAAAATGAAAAGATGAATTAAATTTTTGGACAAGACTAGTCCAAGCATTGAAAATGTAAATAATGCCATAAATGAGAAGTACCTAGAGTAACCTTTATCTGATGCCATATAACCTATTGAATAAATTTGAATCATTAAACTTACGCCGGTTACAACAATAAGCATCATAGAAGTCAGAGGATCTATTAAAAATCCCGTCTTTATTCCTACATCACCAATCATTAACCAGTCAAATGAATCTAATAGTTGAACTCCTTTATCATTAAAATTAATTAAAGAAAATATCGATAAAACGAAGCTAATAAAAACACTAGTTACAGTAACAAAACCTGAAATTTTAGAATAATTTTTGAAAAATATAGAGAATAGGATCCCATTAATTAAAAATCCTATAAAAGGAATTAAAAGGATCAACCAATATATATTCTCAATTGACATCTATAATTTCCTCAAAATTTCATCTGCAACATGTTCCCTTCCTCTAGGCACCAAAATTCTAAATTCAGAGTATTCAGACCAATCCAAAATATCATTTCCTTCCGGAATAATCTTTGCAGGTAATCCTTCACCTTCAAGAAGATTTTTCCACATTTCAGCTGTTATTAAGTTTTTCGTTTTTTTATAATCAATCCACATATTAATTCTTCAAATTATTTAATCCGGTTAATTCTATATTTCCTTTAATTTTGTATATTGAAATAATCAAAGCTAAAGCTAGAGCAACTTCTGCTGCTCCTATTGCAATAACAAAAACTGCCATCATATGTCCAGATAAAACATTTAATGGACTTAAGACATCAGAATCTACAAGTACCTGAGGAGGTCTAAATCTTGAGAATCCTATTACTGCAATGGCTACAGCATTAAACATTAATTCTAAACACATCACTACTACAATTGAATTTTTTTTAGTCAAAGATCCATATAAACCAATTGTAAATATTATTCCAGATAGTATAAGAACAGTTTCTAAATTCAATTTATCTCTCCCTTCTCAATAATGCTAAAGCTCCAATTAAAGCAGCTAGTAGTATCAATCCAGCTATTTGGAACGAAATAAAATATTCTCTTATTAACAACTCACCAATCCAAGAAACATTAGAAACTACGATTTCATTTAAAGGTTCTTCATAATTTATAGTAGTTTTAGTTATCCAATTTTCTGCACCTATAGCAAATGCAATTATTACTAAAAATATAGTGCTAGGAATAATTGATAAATTAATTAAATTATTGGCACTATTACTTCTTGGAACATCTTTTACAAGCATCACAGCAAATGCAATAAGAACAGAAACCGCACCTACATAAACTAAAATCTGAATAACACCTATAAAGTCAGCACTTAGTAAAAAGTAAAGAATAGCTACAGATACCATCGTAAGAGCTAATAAAACAGCTGATTTAAAAACATTATTTACTGAAATAATTGCAACTGACCCACAAACTGTAAATAAAGCTACAATCCAGAAAACAATATCAACAAGTGTTGGAAGATCAGCAAATACCATTATCTTTCGTTAACCCACCTTTTAGTCAATTCTTCTTTTGAAGGTTTCTCGTGACGACCTACATCGTGGGAATCCTCGATTTTTTCATTTCTTGGTTCATATGATGACTTCTCCATTTGAGGCCTAAACCAAGTACTAGGTCGTTTTTCAGCCGACCTTAATTCATCAACAGAAATAACTAAATTTTCTCTTTTCTCAATTGCTCTTTCAAATCCACTTCCCATGTGTAAAGCATCAAATGGACAAGCTTCTACACAAATACCACAAAACATACATCTACCTATATCTATATCAAAAACATCAATATCGTAAGATGTACCTTCTTGAATATTTTTTTCTCCAGGATGAGTTACAATTTCTATTATTCCTAGAGGGCAATATTTTGCACAACTAGCACAACCTGTACAACGATCTTCAAACCAATTAAATTCTTGCCCTCTAAATCTAGGAGACTGATCAGGAAATTCTTTAATTACAGCCTGTCCTACAATCGCTTTAAATCCCTCTAAAGGATGGCTCTTAAATAAGCTAAAAGGATTTTTATTATAGTATTTAGAAGCTTTTATTAAACCTACTCTTTTATTAGGATATTGAACAGTAAAGGTAGGACCTACTAAATTTTTCAAAGTTACGAATAATCCTTTTATTAAACCAAAACCAAACATATATCACCTACTTTTGTAACACTATCTTTCTAGTAACACCATTTTTTTGTAAAGGCTTAGGGCCTAATAATCTTCCAAATATCCATAAAGATACAAAGAAAACTATCCAGTTTATACCAGTCATAATCCACAATTCTGTGATTGACGGATCAGGCCAAATGAGCATCAAAATTGCAATAGAAAGTATATTTATCAATGTAAGTTCAAAAAGTCCTTTCCAAGCTAATTCCATAATTTGATCTACTCTTAAACGTGGGAATGTAGCCCTAAACCAAATGAAAACACAAATCATTAAAATCCACTTAATCATAAACCAAAAATGTGAAGGAAGAATTTCTGGACCTTTCCATCCTCCCAAGAACAAGCATACAATTATTGCAGAAGAAGCAATAGTAGCCATAAATTCACCTAAGTAGAATAATCCGAATTTCATACTACTATACTCAGTCATATATCCAGCAATCAATTCTGATTCAGCTTCAGTAATATCAAATGGACTTCTATTCAATTCTGCAGTTGATGCTATTAAAAATGTTAAAAATCCCAAAGGTTGAAAAATAGCATAAGGAATTACTTGGGATTCGATTACTTGGATAATAGATAAGGACCCAGCCATTAAAATCACTCCTACTGCTGCCAATGCCATAGGTATCTCATAACTCAATAGCATCGCAACTGCTCTCAATCCACCTATAATCCCATATCTATTACCAGAACCCCAACCAGCCATAAGTACTGAAAGAGTGTTAGTAGAAGTAATTGCTAACACAAACAAAACTCCAA
>MDTE01161978.1_pt1 | contig 27243 bp, 32 predicted proteins | sample 811231 | NCBI WGS metagenome assembly MDTE01 (sample SAMN05326651, study PRJNA326480) | marine metagenome | isolation source: seawater | place: Indian Ocean: Red Sea | collected 2010
AGCGGCAACAACATCGCAATCGTTAAATGGACATTCTCCGGGTGGACTACCTTCCCATTCTCCGGGGATTATCTCATACCCACCAATGGTCACGTTGTCAAACATATAAAATGCCTGGCTCGTGCTCTGTACAAAACACCATCCGGTTTGCTCATGGCAGACTTCAGCCGTTACCAGAGAATAGATCATGAAAAATGTTATGAATAGCTTACAAAAAATTCTCATTAAAAATCCCAATTTGTTCGTGGGGTGGGCATACCGCTAAAAGCTTCGTCTAATGCTTGAATCAATTGATCATCACCTGTAATATTTTCTGATAATTTAAGCACACTTGCAGGTAATACCCCTAACCACATCCTGGTTAAAGCACTAACAGAAGCTGTTAATACTCTCAATCCCTTTTGATGCCCTTTTACAACTTTTGACTTTTTTCCCAAGGTCACACAATATTCTCCGGAAATCCCTTTCCAATCCGAATCAATTGGTAAATAATTTTCAATCGGATCATCCAATGATAGGTTAAAAGACAAATCTTTAGTGTTCAATTCCACCGCTTCAATACATGCCTCAAGGTCAAGAATCCGCATCTGCCAGTATGCAATAGAGCGTACATAATTTCTGTACTTGCTGTCGTGAGTTAAAACTTGGTGTAAAAACGGATACGCTAAGAAATCCTGCAATTGAATTCCAGGTGGTTCGACCATCTTCACTAAAACAATTTGGTCGCTCAAATTTTTAAGGAGCATAAGAATATCCAGAAACTGATCCAGATTTTGATATGCCATCCAATAAATTTTAAAGGGTCCGCTTTCCTGCCCCTTGGTTGAATACCAGATATGATGTGTAAGATTTCCGTCCTTATCTCTGAAACCCAACCCGGCTGAATCGGTGTGTAATTCCATTTCTTGCAATGTCAGTTCTTCTGGCAAATTGCAGGCACCATGACCTTTTAAGCGTTGAATTCTGTTTGAATGGACTTCCTCTATATCGTCAATTGTGAGCCTTACCGGTATATCAATCTGTCGATTAATTTTTAAATCGGCCGGTGAGAATTGAATCAGATTTTCATAATTACCGGTTCCAAACCCAAGTTTATTGTAATACCCCTGTTCAAACATTCCCAGACCGCAAATGGCTGCTCCTGCTTTGGCATCTTCTGCAATTTTCAATGCTGTTGCCTTGCCGGCAAGTTTTAGCTTTCGGGAAACTAGGCTGGTGGTTACTCCGGTTATACAAGAAAATGGTAATTTATGATCCAGATAATAAAAATCACCCAGTGAACTGATGGTCAGACATTCCGGTTCATTATTAACATAGCCAACAATTGAGCGGGATTTTTTAATTAATGTTTCAAAGGATTTCTTGTCACTTTTCTCTATCCAGCCAATTTCTATCCAAATACGAGCAAGTGCATCTATATCTTTGGTTAAATCTGCCGCCCGGAATTGAATATCAGGCATTTTTATCAGGATTTGACTGTTTGGCGAAGTGATGTGCTGTTTGAATCTTCAAACTGCTGCGTTACTATATTTATATTTCTTGCAGATTCAAGAATCATTTCAAGTTTTCCCAATAGTTCTTCTGATTCAACTTGGCCATTTTGACATTTTTTTAATAATAACTCCGTAAAGCCAGTGATAACGGAAAGAGGACTATTTATTTTTAGATTCAGATCAATTAGGTTTTCAGCCATATTGGAAAGATCTTCATTCGCTTTAAGTTTGTCCTTCAGTGATTTAATTTCATTAATCGCAAATTCAAGTGAACTGTTTTTATCTCTAAGTTCACAAATTAGGTTTATCTTATCAACAATGATTGCCAATTGGCTTCCAAGGAATGTAAACCCATCTAAATCTTTATCTGTGTAAAAACCTGCATTTTTATGTCCAAGATTCAATACTCCAATATGGTTATTTTCGATAACCAAAGGAATGGAAACGAAAGACCGGAATTGCCTATTGGGGTTTTCATTCATAAATGACGGAAAAATGAGAGGATCATTATGTTCCGCAACCCAACCGGCAAGTCCTTTTCCGCTGCCAAAATCAAATTCCGATGCAAGATCTGCAATTTCTTCCCCCTGAGTGAAAACATTCACTAATTCTTCGGTATGTTGTTTTTTTAAAAATAATGTTCCGGAGTCAAATTCAATAGCTGACGATATAATCTCGAAAGCGGATTTATAAATGGTTTCGTCATCAATACCGTTTTTGATTAGATAGGTTAATTGCTGCAGTTTTTGCAGATCAATCATTAGGCGGCAGGCAGTTTAACATAAAATGTACTGTATGAGCCCTCTTCCAATTCAAGATCAATTGCACCGTTCAACGATTGAATAATCATATTTGTAATTGATAAACCAAGTCCACTACCTTCATTTTTCTTGGTTGTAAAAAATGGTTGGAAGATTTTTTTGCGGTCTTCATCCATTATACTTCCGGCATTATCTGAAACGGAGATCATCACCTGCTCCTGTGGTTGATAAAACCTGGATTGTATTTTTATTTCACGAGGGACAGGGTCTGAATTATCAGAATGTGCACCTTTATTCATTAATGCGTCACCGGCATTTGTCAGAAGATTTACAAAAACCTGATCCAGCCAGATAGCATGCCCCTTAACCGGTGGAATTTCATCTAAACTCGTCGTTATTTTAATATTATCATTTATGAACCGATGATTTAAAATATTTAAGGCATTGTTTACCGCATCATTCAAATTGACATGTGAAAATTTACCATCATTCCCATTACGGGCAAAATTTTGAAGCCGGCAAATAATTTCTTCAACTTTTTGAGTGAGGGATAGAATTTCCGTTAAATTTCTATTGAGATTTTGAAGATTTTCATCGGAATCTTTTTCCAATAGCCTTAACGCTAATTCTGACGACATACGGATTCCGGTTAAGGGCTGATTTATCTCATGCAAAATACTGGCGCTCAACTCACCTAAGGACCTGAGACGATCATTTTGTAAATCAAAATCAAGTTCCGTTTTTAATTCATCTTGTAATTCTAATTGGATATCCATAGTCCTTCCTTTTGCAATTCAGGCGATAATATTCAAATGTTTTTTATCACCAGTATTTGGATTTGAATCTTTAATTAATTCAACAATAAGATGTCCCTCTGATTTTCTCACTTTCAAATCCACTTCTGAACCCAGTTTCAATTTAGAAGTGGAGCCTGTTATAATATTATATCCAAATATCCTGACCACATATTTATAATCTTCCAATTTATCTAAAACTCTACCTTTAACAACATCCCCAATTTTTAACCGCTTAAATAAATCGTTTAAATCTTTCGTCAAATCTACACTATAATCAGAATGATTCTTCATACTTTGATATCAATAATATCACCCGGTTTGCCTTCAGGTTCGTCATTACTTTCATCTTCGGAATCTTCTAAATTTTTCTCTGATTTATTTCGTGTTCCATATCTTGCAAGTTCAGAAAGTTCAACAGTATCTTTTTCCGGTTCTTTTTTTTCTTCCTTTGCTTCTTCCTCTTCGGGTTTTTGCTGACGATCCTTATCAATTCTTGCTGTTTTGGCAGCTTTTGTCTGATTTAGACTTGATAATGTTTTCAGAGGAGGTATATCGCTAGATGAGTCCATGATTATTCTTCCGTTACACTCACTCTTATTTTCATCAATGTTTTATTCAAAATCTGAGATACCCTAGATTCGGAAACGCCAATGACATGAGCAATTTCTTGTAAAGTTAACTCTTCAAAATAATAAAGCACAAGTGCTAGTCTTTCTCTTTCAGGAAGGTCTTTGACTGTTGCCATGACATCTTCTTTGAGGTTTTCCCGCAATGAAATTTCTTCAGGAGTTTTTACCGTATTGTCCTCTACAATTTCTAAGCGAGAAACAGCTTCCTCATCATCATAATATTCAATTTTTTCATTAAGGGAAATGGTATAACTGAGTTGGGCAACTCCCATAAGGTGCTGATATTCATCTTCTGTGATTTTGGCTGATTCACAAATTTCAATCACAATTGGATCCCTGCCTAGTTTTTGACTAAGTTTGGATGTGATTTTTTCAATCTGTATTAATTTTGAGAGTTTGCCTCTGGAAATGACTCCGGATTTACGGATCTCATCAATCACCGCACCATTAACTCTGGTATATGCAAATGACTTAAATTTAATTCCTGCGCTGATGTCAAATCGGTTTAATGCTTCCAGCAATCCGTACAAACCTATTTGTACAAGATCATCTCTGGTAAGAATATTTGAATTAGGCAAATTAATGCGGTTTACAATTTTGTGAACGAGTGGAATAAATGCTTTAACAACTCGATCTTTGGTGGATTCACAGGGTTTTTTAAAATATTCCCGCACAACCAATTCACCATCGGTTTCAATCGGTTTAACTGGTGAATATTCCAGCATTTATGCTTCCTCAGGCTCCATTGTTTCTTCATCTTCAGGCGGTAAAAAGTCGTCTTCATTTTGATTTTCCATAAATGAAATTCCAGAACGCATGAAATAAAATCCAATAAGAACAATAAAAATGGCTGCAATAAAAATCAGTCCACTCAAAACGATAGCGCTAAAAGGTTCAGCCTCATTATATAATTGTATGACAAGTGTTAATAACGCTAAAATCATAGCTAATTGAACAAATGTACGGTTCATGCAGGTTTTTCCTCCAAATCCAGATTTTTCATTCTCTCCTTAACTCGTTCAAAATAATTTGAGTTTTCAAATACACCCTCATGGATGGGTAATTTTAAGAGTCGACGGCAAATGAGCTGCATATTGATAACTGCCCGCGATCTAGGATAACGAACGACAACTGGCTGCTGTGCATGAACACTTGCAAGTACCTGTGTATCATCTAAAATTGATCCTCCGAATATGAGCGATGAATTTAAAAATTTGTTTACAATCAAATTCATTTTATAAAATAGAGATTCACCCATCTCATCATTTCTAACTCTGTTAGCAACCATCATGACCGGAATATCGGCATTAAATTGTTTTATGATTTTTATCATGGCATACGCATCAGAGATTGAGGCAGGATCTGATGTTACAACTACAATGATTTTTTCAGCACCAAGTACAAAACTAAGTGTGGATTTACTCACTCCAGCCCCTGTATCGATGAGAATCAAATCATAATCATTTTGAAATTTGCTGAACGCTTGAGCAATGGATTGAATTAAATTATCTTCACCATCAATTAAGTCCATTACACCGGATGTAGCAGGCAGAAAGTCCACACCGTATGGAGTAGATTTAATAATATCTTTCAAATTTCTGGATCCCTTAACTACATCAGCAAGTGTGTATTCAGGTGAAATGCCAAACATCACATCTACATTCCCAAGATGAATATCAGCGTCTATGATCAGCACTTTCTGTTTCAACTTCGTCATTAATAAGGCAATGTTTACACTTAGATTTGTCTTTCCAACTCCACCCTTTCCACTTGTAATAGCAATAATCTGAGGCTGTCCATTAGAGTTTCCTCCTTTGCCATTTAAAACTGATGAATTATTTTCGGTATTAGCTTTCGTCATTTAAATGTAGATTATTTGAAAGTATTTCAAAAATTAATTTCATTCCATTGTCTTTAAAATTTATGATTCCATTTTCACAGTAAGTGATTCCGAATAATGGCAAATTGATTTCCAAAATTGCAGTCAACAATTTTCCTGTCTGAGTTGTTTCTTCCATCCGTGAAAAAATCAGCCCATCCGGTTCCATTGGTTTATAACATGCGTACAAATGAAGCATATCTTCCAATCCGGTTGTAGATGGAAGAACCAGGATTTTTTTGGGATTATTGACTGACTGTGACAATCTCATCAATTTTTGCATTGAGTTGGATTCGTTGACCTGGATTGATGTAAAATCAAAGATGGTTAATTCATTTTCATTGATATCTTTTACATTTTCAGGTGAATGTCCTGCTAATAATTTGACATTCAAACTTTGGTCAAATCGATTTTCTAAAATTTCAGCAATGGTTGATTTACCAGAAGCGCTGGGCCCAAATAGTATGAGGACATCACCGTGTTTCAAATTATCCATTTCAGGAATAGTGGAGATTATTTGATCAAATGAGCTTTTGAATGCATCAATTTTATTAGTAGACGATTGTTCAAGATTGAATTGAAACCCTCTAAGCAGTCTTTCGCATAATATTTTTTCTACACCAAGCTCTGTCAAATAGTTGTATAATCCTTTTAATTCTTCATCTAAATCAGGGCTTAACAAATTTTGAACTCGGCGGGATAAAATATCAACTTCTTCTCTTAACAACCCCATTTCCAATTTCATATTATGAAGAGGTGCTAATTCTTTCCGTATAAAATTTACAACTTCCGGCATAGAGTTGTAATTATCTGGAGATTTAACGATTGGTGTTGAATTTTTCATAGGGTCTACGGTAATCTCAATGAGTTTTTCATCTGTTATTCCAGATGAACTCAAATCAATTTCACGTGTATTTACAACATTGAATTGTCCACGGATTGATGCTTCAGCCAATTTTAATGCTTTATTATATGTTGATGCAGTATATCGTTCCAACTCGATTCAGCCTATTCCTCATTCTATAAATTATTCAATTATTTCTATATTTCCAATGTTATCTAATTGAACTGTTGGTAATAATTCAGAAAAGGATAAAACGGTCAATTGTTCAAAAACGGGTTCCAAAAATTTTCTTATATGTCTTCGAATAACCGGTGAAACCAATAAAATAGATTGGCATCCTTCACTTGCCATTTGTTCCATCTTATCTCGGATCTGTTCAAATACGCTTGTAACCTGTTGAGGATTCAATCCAAGATTGTATCTCGCATCCGGAGTATTTTTCAATGACTGAGCAATTTGATCTTCCATTCCTGGGTTCAGGGTAATTACTTTTAATGTTTGACCATTGGGTTTATACTGATTTGTTATGGTGTTTGAAAGTGCTGTTCTGACGTATTCAGTTAAAACATCTGGATCTGTACTCACATTCACATTGTCAGCAATGGCTTCAAGAATCACAACCATATTCCGAATGGGGATGCCTTCCTTTAACAGATTTTTTAACACACCTTGGAGCACGCCAACAGAAATCTGATCGGGGATAAGTCCTTCAACCAGTGCTGCTTTAGATTCCTTGATATTATCTATGACCTTTTGAGTTTCCTGTCTATCTAGTAATCTATGGCAACTCTTCTTCAAAGATTCAAGCAGGTGTGTTGTTATAACAGCTTCAGCTTCAACGGCTGTTTGCCCTGCAACCTCGGCCTCTTCTTTTTGTTTTTCAGTTATCCATACAGCGGGTAAACCAAAGGTTGGATCTTGTGTTTCTATTCCTTCAAAAAGAGGATTTTCATCCAAGGTAAGCAGCATATATCTATTTGGGTATACTATACCTTCTTCTTCGGTAATACCATAAATTTTAAAGCGGTAAGAATTGGGTTCAAGTTCAACATAATCCCTTATACGAATTGGCGGTATCACAATCCCGAGTTCCAATGCCAATGTTTTTCTGACAGAGGAAATTCTATTTAATAAATTCCCTCCTTGTTTTTCATCCACTAATGAAATTAATCCATAGCCTACTTCAATCTCAAATGGATCGGGGTAAACCAAATCTTCTATTTGTGCCGGTTGTTCGGGTACTTCTTCAATTTCAGCCTCCTGAGCCTCGCGGATTTTCTGTTCCTCCTGCTCATTTAATCGTAATGAAAGATATCCAATTCCACCAATAATAAGAGAAACTGCGCTGAATGGAATAAATGGCATTCCTGGTAAAAGACCGATAATTAAAATTGCAAAAGAGGTAATAAACAATGCTCTAGGCTGCGCTGAAACTTGTGAGAATACTTCTGTTCCTAAGTTGGTCTGTTCGCCAGATGATCGAGTAATGATTATACCCGTACCAATTGAAATGAGCAGAGCTGGAATTGCTGAGACCAAACCATCACCAATGGTGAGTAAGGTAAATTTTCCTGCGGCTTCACCGATGGATAAATTCATTTGCAATGTACCAATAATAAGTCCACCGATTATATTTATTGCTGTAATCAGCAGTCCTGCAATGGCATCTCCACGAACAAACTTACTGGCACCATCCATCGAGCCATAGAAGTCAGCTTCATCTGCGATTTCTGAACGTCGGGTTTGAGCCTGTTTATCATCAATTAACCCAGCATTCAAATCTGCATCTATTGCCATTTGTTTCCCTGGCATCGCATCTAATGTAAATCGTGCAGCAACTTCTGCAACTCGTGTAGAGCCTTTGGTGATAACTACAAAATTAATAATAATCAGAATCAGGAAAATGATAAAACCAACTATATAATTCCCCATGACTGCAAAATTACCAAAAGCATCAATAATTTCGCCGGCGCTACCAGAGCTCAAAATCATTCGGGTAGTGGCAATATTTAACCCAAGGCGGAAAAGAGTTACCATCAACAGTACACCTGGGAAAACGGTAAAATCGAGTGGACGGAAAACATAAATTGCCATAAACAGCACAACCATTGCCCCGGTAAAATTCATGGCCAATAGGAAATCCATCATGATTTCTGGTACTGGAATTATCATCAATGTAAGGAGAAGAAGTATATAGATAGCAATCGTTATCTCGCTTACTTGTGTATGCTTTGATAGTCTTTTTAGAAATTCATTCATTTATGATGCTCTTTTCTGGTTTTGAAAAACTTTGGCAAGGATTTCTGCAACCGCCTGAAAAAATAAATTTGGTATTTCCATGCCTATTTCTACTATACTATACAAAGCCCGTGCCAGAGGTTTATCTTCCACTACCGGGATCCCATGTTCTCGTGCTATTTCTTTAATTCGTTGAGCTGTTTTTCTCTGTCCTTTTGCCAAAACCATTGGAGCTTTACCCTCCCATCCTATCTTGTATTTAATAGCTATTGCTAAATGAGTTGGGTTCGTGACAACAACGGTTGCATCAGGGACAGCCTGCATCATTCGTCTTCTTGAAGCCTGCATTTGTAATGATCTGATTTTACTTTTTACTTTTGGATTGCCTTCAGACTGCTTTCTTTCGTCTTTCACCTCCTCTTTGGTCATTTTTAAATTTTTCTCATGCTCATATTTATTGTAGGCAAAATCTGCAATTGCGGGAAAAATCATGGCAAGTGAGACCAACATGAAAATTTTGAACATATTCTGCCCAACGAAACTTAATATTTCATGAACAGGGCTATGTGCAAGGGCAGTATAAATCGGCAATTGATTTTTGATGATATAAAAACAAATCGTACCAACGATTGACATTTTAATTATACTTTTAATTAATTCAACCAGAGATTTAGGACTGATTATTTTCTTAAAGCCCTTAAAAATATTTATTTTACTAATTTTGGGTTTAATAGGTTCGATCGAAAAAGAAACTCCAACCTGAACTAGATTTACAACTATACCGAGAATTAATAATAGCAATAGGATTGGGGAAACTATATCTATGATTATATTTAGTCCATTTTCTGTAAGATCTCTTACAGTAATTGGGTTTAAAAGGGTTTGAGATGAGGTACGATAAACTTGTGTTGTAAATCGTATTATTTTATCAACAAGAGATACTGCAAGGAAATAAAGAGCTAACACACCACCAGACAGAAGAACAACAGAATTCAGCTCTGCACTTTTTACAACCTGACCTTGTTTTCGAGCTTCCTCTCGTCTTTTGGCGGTTGGTTCTTCGGTTCTGTCTTGGGTTGAATTTTCAGCCATTTATCAAGCTATTTGATTCATAATTCCTAAAATCAGACTTTTTGAATCTTCCATTAAAAAGATAGCAAGTGTTTGAAAAATTTCAAGAGAAATAGTTAAAATGAATAAACCGAGCATTATTTTTACCGGAAGAACAATGAGAAAAATTGGCAACGTAGGCTGAATTCTTGCCATTAAGGCTATGGCTGTATCTACCATCATCATAAATACAATTGCCGGTGCTGCAAGTTGAAAAGCGGTATAAAAAACATCACTGCCAGTCTGAACATAAATCTCCCCAAGGGCTGAAGGAAAGTGCCCGGTTGTAAGTGGAATGTATTGAAAATTGTGGATAATAGTCTTAATCAAAAAAAGATGAAAACCCAAACCAATAAAACCAACCATCATACTCATTGACCAAAATTGACCAACAAGAGAAGACCTGTTTAAATGTGCAGGATCCAGTATTTGTGCCATTGCAAGTCCCATTTGTCTGCCTGCAAGGGTTCCTGCGAGTGAAAACATTTCAAATACAATTAAACCACCAAAACCAATAAATAATCCAATTGCAATTTCTTTTATTATTAAACCGGTTAATTGAATTGCATTTATATCCATGGCAATATCCACTTGCCCAATAGATGGAAGGACAAAAAGAGTTAATACAAGGCCAAAAAATACTCTAACACGGTGGGAAACTGAGGCATACCCAAAATAAGGAAACATAAAAAGTAAAGCGGAAATTCGTGCAAAAGCAAGTACAAAGGACGGAACCCAGCGGTAAGTTGAATCTATAAGTGGAAATGCATCATGCATCAATATAATATCTGGATCTGATTGAAAATATTAATTGTATATGTCACGAGATTATTTAAAATTTTTGGCAACAGCAATAAAACTACAAGCCCAACCACAGCAATTTTTGGAATAAATGTAAGTGTGACTTCCTGAATGGACGTTGTTGCCTGAAAAATCCCGATCAATACGCCAATTAACATAGCAGATCCTAAAATTGGCAGTAAAATTTGAATTGCTGTCATAATGGTTTCATTGCTTAGAAATACAACATAATCAAGGTCCATCAGTAACGAATCCCTGTCACAACTGACTCTACAATTAAATTCCAGCCATCTACGATAACAAATAACATGATTTTAAATGGCATGGATATAATTACAGGAGGGAGCATCATCATACCCATAGACATTAAAATACTGGCTATAACCATATCTAACAAAAGCATTGGCATATAGAGTAAAAACCCAATTTTGAACGCAATGGTCAGCTCACTTAATATAAAAGCAGGGATCAGAATAACCATGGAAAGCTCTTCTTCATTTTTTGGCTTTTCACCTGGATAATATTCAATAAACATATTCAAACTCTTTTCATTGACCTGACTCAGCATAAATGCTTTTACAGGCTTTATTCCCTCGCTTAATGCTATATCCTGTTCAATTCTTCCATCCATATACGGTTGTAAAGCATTTTCATTAACGGCGTCAATCACAGGAGACATGATGAAATAGGTAATGAAAAGAGCAAGCCCAACCAATATTTGATTAGATGGTGCACTTTGCGTACCTAATGCTGCCCTGAGAAAATGAAATACAATTATAATCCTGGTAAAGCTTGTCATCATTATAATAATGGAAGGAGCCAATGATAAAATCGTCATCAGAATAATAATTTTTATCGTCAGGCTGAAATCTTGTGGGCTTGTCGATTCCTCCATTCCAATTGAAATGGAAGGAATTCCCTGAGCGTTAAGCAATGAACCCAAAAGAATTACTGTAAGGATTAAACCAATCCAAATAAAACGTGAGGTAATAATTTTCTTCATTGAGGTTTGTTTATTAGGTGACACCAGTAATTGTCCTTTTTAATAGCCCTGCAAATGAGTTTTTTGCTGTAAGTGAGTTTTCAATGTTAAAATCATCAACTTCATTTTTGCTATATTCTTTTAATAGATTAATAGAATGCTCTGTCATCCCCAAAAGAAAATATTGGTCAAATACATTTACTAGTACGATTCGATGATTAGAACCCAAATATTTTTCAAATAATATTTTAAATTCCTGATCATTCTTGGAATTCCCATTTTTCCCGAATTTTTTTCCTGAAATTTTTGAATAGCCATACACGGCACCAACTAATACAATCAGAAATAGAAAAATTTTCCCAAAATACCCCCAAAGATTTAACTCGCTGTTCTCTTTATTAAATGATACTTTTAAGGATTCAACAGGTACTGTTTTATGCTGTTTTGTTGATGGGAAAATGCTGTTTTCACCAACCTGCCCATTTTCTGTTTCTGCCCATCCTGCAACAACCAAAAGGGACAATAACAGTGAAAAATAGAAATGATTGTTAATAATCTATCCCAGGCTTTTTAATCGTTCACTATGTTCAACAAGTGAAGTGATTCTAATGGCAAAATTTTCATCTACAACTACAACTTCACCTTCTGCAAGCTTACGCTGATTCACATAAATATCTACAGGTTCACCTGCAAGTTTAGACAATTCAACTACGGATCCCTTACCCAATTGTAAGACTTCCTGGATTGGCATTTTTTTTCTTCCAAGTTCAACAGTCACTTCCAATTCAACATCGAGAAGCATATCGATTTTGTTTGGAGTTGAAGCACTACCATTAGAATCACCAAATGCAGTAAAATCTGCTGGCTGGGGTGTTATAGAGGAAGAAGAATCTGAATCCATAGACTCCCAATGATACAAATTAAGTTCCGCAGTTTCATCACCTTTTCTCAGGATCAGCTTCTGACTGAGGAAATTATCAGCGAGGTTCAAATTGTCACTTTCTGAAACTAATTCAGCATGTGAAATTTTGAATCCACCTTCAGAAAATGTTCCGAGCAATTTATCAACACTCTCCTGAAAGAGATTTAGATGACTGTCTGCCAACTCTCCTTCGATAGCATCTCCAAAAAATCCGCTAACTGCCTGTGCATTTTCACCGGAAATAACAGCCTGATGAACACAGCCTGTTACATCATCAGAAATATCTATCGCAATAAATGGCAAAGCGTTTTCACCCAGATAATTTTCTGCTCCGCTATCGGTAATACCTCCAAATGAAGCTTCAACCTCATTTCCTGTTACCGATTTCAGGTTTTCGTTTATTGTCGGTATTATTGATTCAATTGAATCTGAAAAAAATGACTTTACTTGGTCCAGTGCCATTTTACTCTCCTTTTAATAAATCTTTGAAATTTTTAATGCCTTACTTTTTCGATGAGAACCGGGAAAGGCATCGAATATATGTTTATTCTCCAGCATAACAGGGATGGAAGAATCTATTTTTGTTGGTAATAAAATTACATCCCCTTTATTTAACGCCAGGATGTCTCTTATGGTTACATCTACTTTACCTAATATTGCCGATAAATTTGTATTTGTTGTATGAAGTGCGGTGGTTATTGATCGCACATCATCAGAAGTAGTCTCGCTGAGTTCTTCTGTCATTTGTTCTTGGAATTCTTCAGCAAACATAACTTTACCCAACCAATTATATGGGTAACAGATATTCATAATAGATTTATTACCATGAATGACAACCTCAAGGGAAAGCACTACCACAGGTTCCGATGATGATACTATCTGAGCATATTCAGGATTACTTTCAAATGTACCCAATTTCATATTGATATCATTTTCTGAAACCCAAGCTTTTGATAATTCATGAAAACATCTATCCATTACTCTTTTCATGACTTTTTGCTCAATATGTGTTACTTCGCGTTCCTCCGCAGCATCTTTAAACAATGTTTGCCCACCAAATAGTTTTTCAACGATAAAAATCGTTAGTTTAGAATTCATTTCCAACACGCCTCTACCGCCAGGTTTATCAAAATCCAATATGTACAGACAGGTTGGATTTGAAAGCGATGTTACAAATTCTGAATAGGTATACTGTTCGATTGCAAGCTGTCTGATCTCGACAAGTAAACGTAATTGCGCAGACAAATAAACGCTATAGGATCGGCAGAAATTTTCGTGGATATTTTCAATCATCCGCTCCTGTTCTTTAGACAATAATTGTGGATGGCTGAAATCATAAGGTGTTACTTTTTTTTCAATTCCACCAATCACATCAAAAGATGAATCGTCATCCTGACCCACATTTTTTAAGAGTGCGTCTATTTCTTCCTGACTTAAAATTTTTGGCATATTACCACCATTTTATTGAATGAAAAATCCACTGTAGTAAATGCTGTCAATATTACCAGCATTCAGCATTTTGTTAATTTCCAACTGCAACTCATCTTTGGATTTGCTTTGAAATTCCATAGATGCAAGCTGATCAACGTTATGATTCCTTAAATAAGAAATAAACAGATCCTGCAATTGCGTTTTACGCGTATTTAATTCCTCAATTACTGTTGGCTCTGTTGCTTCAACTACAAAACTGACTTGAACAACATTTTGCCCACGAGAACCCATTGGGTTAACCATAATATCTTTAAATTCCATAGCAGTTCCAAATACACGATTTAAAGGTGCCATAAGCTCATCTTCTAACATTTCCTGTTCTAATTTATGAGCTTGTTCTTCCTCATAATTAGGTACAAGGATGTACTTTGCCATGACATAACCGCCATAAATTGCAAATATACCTAAAACACCCATGATAGCATACATCAGAATTCCAGGTCCTTTTTCAGCCTTTTTTTCTTCCTGTTGCTCGTCTTGTTCTGTGGTCTCGATATTTTCGTTTTCTTCTGCCATTTATGTTTTTCCTTTGTTATATAATTTTAGTCAAATTGGAAATTTTCAATATACACTGTATCTATATAGCCCTTCGTAACAACATCTGTATTTATTGTACGAACAATTTCTGATAATGCAATGTAATTGTACTCCAATTCAACAATATGTTCAAAATCATGGCTTCGAACATAAATTAACATCATGTCATGCAGCCATGTATGTTTTTCGCCTAGTTCTTTCAACACCTGCTCATCCTGTGTTTCAATAGAAAGGTCAAACATGACCAGTGTTTCAATTCCAATATCAGATTGAGGATTTGTCATGATTCCATTAACTCTGTAAATATTTGGTTCTTTGCCTTTAAAAGGTGGATTTCTGAGCAAACTTTTTCTTGTTACCTCCCTTTCATCTAAAATTGTTCTTTCGATTCCTTCCATGTAATTAGGCATAATATAATCCCGAGTCAGGAAATATCCATAGTAAGCCACAGGTGTTGACATGACTACCAGAAATAAACCGGTTATTAGACTGTTAAAAAATTGCATCATAAAAAATAAGTTTAAATATACTGCAAATTAAGAATATGATAATAAGTCTGTGTGCTCATTTACCGTTTAAGATTAATGGCATCCTGTAATATTTGATCTGTTGCAGTTATGACTTTAGTAGAAGCCTGAAATCCTCGCTGAGAAATTATCATATCCGTAAATTCGTTTGCAAGATCTACATTAGACATTTCCAAAGCACCAGATATAATGGATGAATTCAAATTTGATGCATTGTCAATCGCTGCAGTACCGCTGGCTGTAGATTCCTTATAAGTGTTCTGACCACCTTTTTCCAAGCCTTCAGGATTTTTGAACGATGCCAATGCCAACTGTGCTATTGCTTTTGAATCACCATTGGTAAATTGTGCAATAATTTTTCCATTGTCTTCTATAAACATATTTTCGAATGTACCTGTTGGTCTGCCGTCTGCTTCAAAAACAGACAATGTTGACATTGAACCTAACGAAGATAATCCTGATATACCATTATGACCATTCACATCCAGATTTAATGCAAGTTCATCATTGATAATTAATTCCGTTTCATTAGTATCATCAAACTGGAATGAGTCTAATGAACCATTTGAATTAAATGTAACTGTACCTCGACCGCCACTCGTGATTGTATCTCCTTGAGTTGGAACTGCTTCCCAATTCCATACTCCGGGTTGATCAGTTGCGGAAAATTTGAAACTTACATTATGAGCTTCTCCAAGGTGATCATAAACAACGACTGATGCAGTTGATGGATTTGCATCCTGCCCTTCGATTGTTTGAAACGGTTGGAAATTCTGATTTACTAATTCAATGTGTAAAGATGATTCCCCTGCGTTTTCATCTTGGAATTGTATCTGTCCATTTTCTAATGATACATTGACTCCGACAAATTCTGGATCTAAAATATCATTTAAAAAACTTGTTAATGTTGTATTAGCTGGTACCGATGGTATTGTATTTGAAAAATCATTCCCATCAGGTAAAGTTGAGCCTTGAAAATTGAACACATAACCGCCACTTGTAGAATCATAAAATTCCGTAAATTGGTCAATTTGATCCATTGTTATTGTATCCATATTTGAGTCATCTATGTACGTTACTGCTCCCGTTGTAGGATCCGTAGATGTTAATGGCATCCCAATTGTCCACATACTCTTTACCGCACTGTCTGTCGTACTCAGATTTCCTGTCAATCGTAAATTTTGAGTTGCCAGCGGATTTGAAAGCATACTTGTATCCAATTGGATATTTTCGATTGTACTGCCCTCAGGAATATCACCATTACTCTCAGCGGTCCAACCTTGTACAAACATACCGCTTGAATTTACCAATTGTCTGTTTGCATCAAAAAAGAAACCACCATCTCTACTATAAAAATTCTGGTCGTTGTTTTTTACAACAAAAAAACTTTTGCCTTGAATTGCAAGATCGGTTGTATTACCTGTTGCCTCCAGCATACCCTGGCCGAATAAAGTCTGAATTTGGCTAGCCCCCACACCAGTACCAATCTGTTTCCCATTAGTAAACTGATCACCAGATACACCGTTTGTACTTAATGTCTGGTTAAATGTATCTGCGAAAGTTAGCCTGCTTCCTTTAAATCCAACGGTATTCACATTGGCAATATTATTACCTAATACATCAAGTTTATGCTGATGATTCCTAATCCCTGATACTGCTGTAAAAAGTGATCTAATCATTATAAAATTCCCTTCCTGTTAAATTAAGATTGACTAATTTCAATAACATCACCCATGGTAATCTTATTTCCGTTTATCATCAGAACAATATTTCCGTCTTCAAATGTAACCCCTTCAATCTGTCCAGATATAACAGGAGACACTCCCACCGTTTCATTATCAGCATTTACAGCAAGGACTGAAAAACTATAGTCGCCTTCAGGCATTGTCATTCCGTCAGAATTTTTGCCATCCCATTCAACGGAATGTTCACCACCACTCAATCCGGTTTCGGTAATAGTATTTACAACATTACCTGCAGCATCACGTATGGTAACGGTAACGGTTTGAGCAGGTCCGTCCAAGTTAAATGACAAATTAGATAGTTCATCAGTTTGAATGGTAAAATCATTACCAACTGCGGTTGCTTCCTTCCCGATCAATGTTGTAGCAAGTGTGCTATTTATGGACTGTGCCATCATAAAATCAGACATCACTCCTTCCTGCATCGTACCATTTAGGTTTTGCAACTGCTCCAATGAACTAAATTGGGCCAATTGAGAAGCAAATTGATGGCTTTCCATTGGCTGCATTGGATCTTGATGACTGAGCTGGGTAACAAGTAATTTCAGGAATTCATCCTTTGCCATCATGTCCTTGGATGTTCCTGAAAGTGCATGGTTAAGTCCCATGTTTGCGCCGATTTGATTTACTGAATTCATTTTGTCCTCTATGCTAATTGGTTTAATTGGTGATTTTCATTCACCGTAAATCTTGTAATTGAATTTTGTGTAGTATTAGAAATCTCCGAGTTTTTGTCACTGGCACCTATATTAAAACGGTTAAAAGTAAATTGAACATCTTTTAGAGCCGGAGATATTGCCAATATGCCATGCTTTATATCCATAAGCTGACTTTTTAGATTTTTCTCAGATAAATTATTTTCAGAAATTATTTCGATATAAAGAGTAGTCTCCTCATTTCTAAAATTCAACTGAATCTTTCCAAATTCTCGAGTATGAATGATGAATTTTCCCTTTTCATTTCCTTTTATTTTCCCTTCAACAAATCGCATATGATTCAGATCATATAAATTCACTACTGCTGATTTGAAAGTAGAAAATTTTTCAGCAGATAAATTGACCGTCTCATTGCCTGATTCAATATAAGTAATGTCAAATACTGGCAAAGAGTGAATGTGATTTGAACCATTTTTGGGGGTATCTGAAACTGTTTCTTCTTTGTTATCAGACAGTAATTCAGGATCATTATTGTCATTTGTTTTGTCATCAGACAAAAATTTATTTTTATTATCTAACTCTGGTAACTGCTGATTGAATTTTCGATCTATGGATTGTCTTAATTCCTTTAAACTAAAGGAATTTTGTTTGTCAGAAACGACAGGCATCTCTATCCCTATTGGATTTGGATTAGTCATTTTTCCATTTAATTTACTTATACTTTGGTCATTTGACTCCAATGTAAATCGCACTGATCCAACCTGGCTTTTTAACTCAATATTTCCATTTTTGCCGATACTTGTTAATTGGTTCAATCCTTTAGAGGTATCGGTGCTAGTAGAGCTTCTTATTACTTCGTTTTGAATTTTCTTAGTTTCGTTTAGATCTTCAAGATTTCCTTTATCCGAATTTTGAGATGTCTGAATTGAACTAGAATCGTGTTTCTTTAATGAAGAATTTCCGTTGGTAAATTTTTCTATTATTTCATCCGTTGATTGATGCCTATTTGTATTATGAGAACTTTTCAAAAAATGCTCACGATTCTTTTTATTTAAACCTGAAACACTTTTTCCTGTGTGCTTATTCAACAAAATATCACTAGCTTTAGGCGATTCAGGAATATGATCATTCATCATAATGATTGTTCCTGATCTGCGAGTTTACGGGTAATATTTGCTGCTCGTTTCTGGTCAAGTGCCAATAATAGATTTTGACGTTTTTTTGCTTTCATTTGAAAGTAAAGTCGAATCACCGTATCATCATCAACATTTTTTAAAATTGCGGACATATCTTTTATTTTTAATGATTCATATGTTTTTGCAAGGCTCTTTAAGTTTTGTTCTTTTGCTTGCAAATTGGTCTTTTTAACATTTAATACATCAAGCTGTTGATTCAGCAGATCTATTTGATTCTGTGCATCTGAAATTTCTACATCCTTCACTTTCATACTTGTTTCCAGCACTGTGATTTCTTTTTGAAGGCTATCAATATGAAATCTATTCAGACTATCCTTTAATGCAATATCTTGGTAATATTTTTCGTCTATAGTTTTTACAAGTTTTTCAAGACTATCTGAATGGGCTGAGGTAAGTTGATTTTTAAAAGATAATTCACGAATTTCTTTTTTAAATGCTATCAATTTGCTTTTCAAAACTTCTGGATTAACAGGTCTATCTTTAATCAAAAATTCCAAAACAATATCTTCAGGAGCTTTGGGGTCCGGTAAAGGAGTTTGATAACTTAACACGAGAAATGAAACACCTATGGACGCAAGGAAAACTCCCAGCATTCCACCAAATAATTTTAATAGATTCACCCTTGATTCTCCTTTTTATTTTTCGTCATTTTTGCTCCGATATCATCAAGATCTTTTTGTACTTTTCTATCTTCTTCAGTTTTGAAATTCTGATAATCTGTTTCTTTCAGTTTATCCATAATTTTTTTTGACTTTGTCGCTTCTAAAAGTTCAGCCTTTTTATCCTTTAATTCAGATTCTCTCTTTTCAACTTCTTGTTTCTGATCATCAAGTTTTCGATTAATCTGATTCATATAGGTATCATTCAGCAGCAATTCATGTGGGCTTTTTCCTGTTTTTTTACCATTACCATTCACATGGTCGGATTTCAATTCATTCAGCTTTTCCAACTCTTCCTGCTCTTCCTGTAACTCGCGTTGTTTTGAAGCTGTTTCAACTGATTTTAGTTCTTCCTGAATATTTCTAATATCCAGAATTTTTTGATATGTGAATTTATATCCCATAAATATTTCCATAATTTCTTAAACAATTTATATGCCAGATAAGGATTTATGGGGAAGCTGGGGGTTTTAGAGGAAGAATAGAGAAGGAGGCTGAAGGAGTACAGGAAAAAAGTTCAGAAAGTTATGATCATCAAGGAAAATATTTCCCATAAATGAGAAAAGCCTGCAAATGCAGACTTTTCATGAAAAAGAATTAATATTTAATTAGGTATTACTACACAGTATAAACACATACCTGTTTTTTTGATTTTCCTTTCGGTTCAAATTTAACTCTGCCATCGACTTTGGAAAATAAGGTGTCATCCTTGCCAATACCAACATTTAAACCTGGATAAATTCGGGTGCCTCTCTGACGAACGAGGATTGATCCTGCAGAAACTAATTGACCATCACCTCTTTTAAGACCTAGCCTATTCGCATTACTGTCACGTCCATTTTTTGAACTTCCTACACCTTTTTTATGTGCCATTATAAATCCTTATTAAACTTTAATTTATTTTTTTATTTTCTGAATTCGGACAGTGGAAAAACCTTGGCGATGCCCTTGTTTTTTCTGATATCCTTTTCTTCTTTTTATTTTAAAAACTATAATTTTTCGTTCACGTCCATGAGAAACCAATTCGGCATCAACACTTGCACCCTTAATGGTTGGTTTTCCTAATTTAGTTTTTCCATCTTCTGAAAGTAAAAGTACTTTATCAAAAGATACATTGTCGCCTTGTTTACCAATTTGATGAGGAACCTTGAGGGTTTTTCCCTCTTCAGCTTTAAATTGTTTTCCTGAAATTTCTACGATTGCGTACATTTATTATCCCAATATTAGCCTAGTAATTTAAAGTATTCTTATAAATCAGACCAATAATTAAGCCAATTCAGTGACGAAATTTTTTCTCTTCTTAGAATAAACTCTGAATTCATCTGGAATGAGTGCTTCATTTTCCGTAATCTCTATGTAGATCCAATTGCTCCATCTCCAACCAGATAATATTTTAGGTTTATTTTCTTTTATATAGTTTGACAGTGTTGGATGAATATGCAAAACAAGCCGTCTGTCGCTGGCTTTTTTCTTAAACCGCTTTATCCAATTTTCTATTGATGTCAAAACTGTATCTTTTGAACTAATTCGCCCAAGGCCTTTGCAGGATATACACTCCTCGCTGATTGTATCTAGCAGCGAAACACGTATACGTTGCCGTGTCATCTCAAGCAATCCAAAATTTGAAAACTCAGACAAAGAAACTCTCGCCCTGTCTCTTTTCAGGTGCCTTTTGAAATCTTCAAAAACTTTTCTTTTATTCTCTGGTTGAAGTAAGTCAATAAAATCAATAACAACTAGACCACCAGAATCTCGCAGCCTTAACTGTCTTGCAATTTCTTTAGCAGCTTCACGATTTATAGCCATTGAATTTTGTTCATGGTCTTTTTTTCCGATAAACCTGCCACTATTTACATCAATTACCAACATTGCTTCTGTTTGCTCAATTATCAAATAAGCACCACTTTTGAGCCAAACTTTTCGTTTGAGATATTTTTCTATTTGATTTTCTATTTCATAAATATCAAATATTGACCCTTTGTTTCTGTAATAAAAAACTCTATCTGTAAGATCCGGAGAGATCATTTTGATAAAATTATACAGCCTCTTGTACAATGTTTTGTTATCAATTAAAACACGATTAATATCCGGGGTACAAAGGTCACGAATAACTTGATCAACAGTTTCAAAATCCTCATATACTACCGTTGGTGCGGGCTTATTTTTCACCCTCCGGTTCATTTCACTTAAGTTTTCCTGAACACGGTTAAAGTCCTGAGCGAGTATTTTATCATCCTTTCCTTCTGCAATGGTGCGCAGGATCAGACCGACTCCATTTGGCTTTAATTCTTTAATAACTCGCCTTAGTCTTCGTTTCTCATATTTGTCACTTATTTTTCGGGAAATCCCAATATAATTCCCATTTGGGACAAGAACAAGAAGGCTACCCGGGATTGAGATGTCTGTTGTTACCCTTGGACCTTTATCACCATAAGGTTCTTTGATAATCTGTACCAGAATATCATCACCAACCTTTAACATTTTTCCATAATCTACATTTTTGGACTGTCCATTAAATTTTGGGGATTTTTTATGTTTTTTTTCCTTATCATCACTGATAGAAGAATTAGCCAATAACTCACTATGACCAATTTCAGAAAAGGGAAGGAATGCATTATTGCCTACACCTATATCAACAAATGCAGCTTGCATTCCAGGTATTACATTTTGAATTTTACCTTTATAAATATTGCCAACCATTCGCTGATGGTCGGGTAATTCCAAGTATAATTCAACAACTTCTTTGTCTTCAGCTATAGCAATACGCGTACTGCCGGCTGAGACATTAATAAAAATTTCCTTCAGCATTCAGGATCCGTCTGTTTATTAATTCGGTCTATTATCGTCAAGGGCGAAAATTTTTCCGACCTTTATTCTGAAGAATTGTAGAAGAGAAAAAGAGGCTACCTTACGGTAGATAAAGTAAAAATCTTTGTGCTGCTAATTCAGCTAAATAAAATAAAAAATTGTAATAATTAAATAAATTTATGTGAAATTGACTTTTTCAATCTACAATCAACGACAGTAATTTATGAAATATTTAAGACTATTTTTAATGATTTATAACATGATCAATTGATTGTAATCCCATATACTTCCTCAAAATCAGAAGTTTTCATCATACGAATGGCATCCCATGTAAGATCTGTACACGCTTTTGCACAAGCTTCACATCCAATACATTCATTCCATCTGACCTGAACAGGAGGAATAGGTGTACGGTATTTATCACTAGGGTTTGGCTCAATACAATCCACCGGACAAAAGGGGACACAAACTTGGCATCCGGTACAATTGTCTTCATCTACGACCGCCATCAGTTTAGGCTTCACCTTCTTTTTGCGAACTACATCATTTACTTTTGGTAATGTTCTATATCTATCAGATGATTTATTCATTAATTTAATTTTTCCATATGCTAAAAATTATGCACTCGTTATTTTCTGTTCCAAATTTTTTCAGCGAGAAAAACAAATTCATCATAGAATTAATTAACAACAATTACAAAACTTCCCTACCGCCATAAAAATTTTGTAAATTATATGTTCGTGGCAACCGATGATAGAATCCTTTAAAGAATCCAATAAAAAAATAACAACACCAGACAAACTCACTGAAGATTCGATAATTGAACCGTCTTTTCGTCCTCAAAGTTTTGCTGAATTTATTGGTCAATCCGAAGTAGTTGAAAACCTGAAAGTTTATATTCGTGCAGCTGGTCAACGACAGGAAGCCTTGGACCATGTTCTGTTGTTTGGTCCTCCCGGTTTGGGCAAAACAACTTTGGCAAGTATCATTTCAAAAGAAATGAATGCAAATATCCGTATGTCATCCGGTCCGGTAATTGATAAGCCTGGGGATCTTGCCGGGATTTTGACTAATCTGTCTGATCAGGATGTTTTTTTTATAGATGAAATACACCGTTTATCGAGTGTCGTTGAAGAATATCTGTATTCGGCAATGGAGGATTATACTATTGATATCATGCTGGACAAAGGACCAAATGCGCGAAGTATTAAATTAAACCTTAACCCTTTTACTTTAGTCGGCGCAACAACCAAACTGGGGAATCTTACTTCTCCCTTGCGAGACAGGTTTGGTGTCATTTTAAGAATGGATTTTTATAGCAACAATGAATTGAAAAAAATTCTAACTCGATCGGCAAAAATTATGGAAATTGAAATAGACAATGGTGGAAGTGATGAAATTGCCAGGAGGTCACGAGGAACACCGCGAATTGCCAACCGCATTTTAAGGCGTGCGCGGGATTTTGCTCAGGTTCATTCTAAAAAAATTATCGATGATGAAATTGCAGCTCATGCCATGGAGAGAATGGGCATTGATGATATTGGCTTGGATGATACCGACCGACGGATTTTAAATGCCCTTGTAAAAAATTATAAAGGTGGTCCGGTGGGATTAGATACATTAGGTGTATCTATTTCGGAAGATGCTCGTACCATAGAAGAAGTATACGAGCCCTATCTCATAAAGGAAGGATTTATTCAGCGTACTCCACGAGGCAGAATTGCGCTGGAAAAAGCTTATTCTTATTTAGGTGTCAAATTTATTAATGAACAACAAACATTACTTTAAAAAGTAGGAGAATTACATGCTATTCGGATCAGTAGAAAAACCGCCAAGATTATCAGAATTTGAATTAGAAGTACCAAACAGGCTTGTTGCACAACATCCAGCCAGTGTAAGGGATGAGGCGAAACTGATGGTTCTCAATAGAGAAAAACAAAGTATTGACCACAAAGTTTTCAAAGATTTACCAGAATATTTAAAAAAAGGTGACGTAATTGTATTAAACAATACACTTGTTTATCCTGCAAGAGTGTTTGCCTTTAAGGATAAATCTGAAGCAAAGGTTGAAATCTTCCTATTAAGGGAATTAGAAAATGATTTGTGGGAAGCTATGGTCAAACCCGCGAGGAAAGTAAGAATTGGGAATAAACTCATTTTTGGTGAAGGTATCTCCTGTGATGTGATTGACAATACCGTTTCAGGTGGAAGAGTATTACGATTTGAATATGATGTTGATTCAATCTATCCATATATTGACAAAATGGGGCACTCCCCTCTCCCACCTTATATCAAAAGAGAATCAACAGATGATGACAAAGAACGCTATCAAACTGTTTATGCCTCTGTTCGTGGTTCTGTTGCAGCTCCAACGGCAGGATTTCATTTTACGGATGAGTTGATAGATGAATTAAAAGAAAAGGGCGTGAAAATCGGCTATGTGACACTACATATTGGATTAGGAACATTCAGGCCTATAATGGTTGAAGATTTAACCCGCCACCAAATGGACTCCGAATATTTTCATGTTCCCAGTAAAACAGCTACCATGATTAATGAAGCAAAGGAAAAGAGAAAACGAATTATACCGGTAGGAACCTCAACAGTAAGAACTCTTGAGACTGTTACCGTTTCTGGATTTCAGATTACCTCTAAAAAAGCCTGGACTGATAAATTCATTTATCCTCCCTATGATTTTAAAATGTGTGATATGCTAATCACAAATTTACATCAGCCAAAATCTACGCTAATGATGTTGGTAGCGGCATTTGCGAAAAAAGATTTTCTGCTTAAAGCCTATAAAGAAGCAATAAAGAAAAAGTACCGCTTCTACAGTTATGGCGACTCTATGTTGATTGTTTAAAAAGGAATACCAGGAGAAATATGAATGTCCGTATCGGACAAGGCATAGATGTCCATAAGTTAGTTCCAAATAGACATTTAATACTTGGTGGTATAATCATACCTTCAGAAAAAGGATCATTGGGGCATAGCGATGGTGATGTATTGCAGCATGCCATAACAGATGCATTGTTAGGTGCTCTCGCTTTGGGAGATATAGGAAGCCATTTTCCTTCAGAAAATAATCAGTGGGAAAATGCTGAAAGCTCAACCTTTTTGTCACATGCAAATTCTTTGATTCTTGAAAATGGCTGGGAAATTTGCAATGTGGACTCCACTATTATTCTACAAAAACCTAAACTTTCAGAATATATTCCAAAAATGATTGAACATGTTTCATCCATCCTCAATATTCCTTTTGAGCAAGTTTCGATAAAAGCCACAACAACAGATTATCTTGGCTTTGTTGGCAAAGGTGACGGAATAGCTTGCATGTCTAATGTATTGATTAGGAAATCTATTGAACATTAGAGTCCGGTTTGCACCCAGCCCAACAGGTTTTTTGCACATCGGTGGCCTCAGAACAGCTTTGTTCAATTATATATATGCAAAAAAAACCGGAGGTAAAATTGTCCTTAGGATTGAAGATACAGACCAAAGCCGTAAAGTAGACGGAGCGGTTGAAAACCTGATTAATACTTTTGGTAAGATTGGAATTGAATTTGATGAAGGTCCAACGCAAGGTGGAGAATATGGACCCTATTTCCAAAGTCAACGCCTTGATATTTATCAAGATCATATTGCAAAATTGATTGAGTCAGGAGATGCATATTATTGCTTTTGCCCTCCAAAAAGGCTGGAATTTCTTCGAAATGAGCTTACAGAAAAAAAACTGACAATCAAATATGACCGCCATTGCCTAAACTTATCAACTGAAGAAATTGAAAAGCAGAAAAACTCAGAACCATACGTAATCCGTATGAAAATTCCAGATGTTGATGAGATTGTATTTTACGATGGTGTACGCGACAAAGTGAGTATAAAATGCAATGAAATTGATGATCAGGTGTTAATAAAGGGGGATGGATTCCCGACGTATCATTTTGCTAATGTGGTCGACGATCATCTTATGGGAATCACCCATATCATGAGAGGAGAAGAATGGCTGCCTTCCACTCCAAAACATGTTCTTCTATTTCAATTTTTTGGATGGAAATCGCCAAAATATTTTCATCTTCCATTATTGTTAAACCCGGATAAATCCAAATTATCCAAACGCCAAGGTGATGTTGCGGTTGAGGATTATTTGAATAATGGTTTTCTACCGGAAGCATTGGTGAATTATGTCGCACTCTTAGGATGGCACTCATCCTCAGACAGAGAACTATTCTCAATGAATGAACTCGTAAAGGAATTTTCAGTCAAAAGGCTTCAGAAAGCAGGGGCTGTTTTCGATATTGAAAAATTAAAATGGATGAACAGCCATTATCTCATGAACCTGGATATAAAGTCAATTGCAAACTATTCCAAATCTTGGTTTGAAAAAGCAGGGTTTAATCTAACGGATAATTCAAAATATCTAGCGGTAGTAGAAAATGCTAGAAAGCGAGTGAACCAAATCCCGGAAATGGTCGATCATGCACGTCCTTTTTATTCAGAATTGCAATTCAATGAAGATAACTTGATTGTTCTCAACGAGAGTTCAGCCCAAATTGTGTTTGAATTCATTTTGAAAAATCTGAATTCAAAGGGTAATTGGACTGAAGAGGAGCTCAAATCTTTGATAAGAGAAACATCTGAAGAAACGGGTGTTAAAGGGAAAAATCTGTTTTTTCCGCTGAGATTGGCATTGTTTGGTTCGCCCCATGGACCGGAAATTCCACTTATTATTCAGACACTAGGAATTGATGAGACAATAAAAAGAATTCAAAATCAATTATTTTTTACAAAACCATAATGACAACAGACACAAAACCAACCAATTTTATTCGTGAAATCATTGATGCGGATTTAGAGTCCGGTAAAAATGACGGACGGGTCCATACACGCTTTCCACCTGAACCGAATGGATATTTGCATATCGGGCATGCTAAATCAATCTGTCTGAATTTTGGAATTGCTGAGGATTACACTGGAGGAAAATGTAATTTAAGATTTGATGATACCAATCCTACAAAGGAAGATGAAGAGTATGTCCGCTCCATTATTGAAGATATAAAATGGCTAGGATTCGACTGGGATGATCGCTTGTTTTTCGCCTCAGATTATTTTGATAAAATGTATGAGTTGGCTGTTGAGTTGATAAAAAGAGACAAAGCTTTTGTTGATGA
>MDTE01177172.1_pt1 | contig 27239 bp, 25 predicted proteins | sample 811231 | NCBI WGS metagenome assembly MDTE01 (sample SAMN05326651, study PRJNA326480) | marine metagenome | isolation source: seawater | place: Indian Ocean: Red Sea | collected 2010
ATAAAAGAAAGATGGTTAAACAAAACTCATATAAATTTTGATAGCTTATCCATTAATGAAAAGACATTTAAAGAAATGATGATTGATAAAGATTGTTTTGGAGAAAATCCAATTAATGGATATAGATTAAATATCGACACTCCTTTTTTAGATATTGGAATACCCAGTTCTTATAATAAATCGCAAACTTTCATACCAAACATTATTAGAGAGATGAAAATGAATGACTAATTACAAGTTTTTAGTAACAGGAAGAGATGGATTAATTGGAAGTTCTTTTGTGAGACTTTTTAAAAGAAACAATTTAGAGTTTCTTGCATTATCTAGGAAGGATTTAAATCTTTTAAATTTCTCAAAAGTAATCGATTTTTTAAAAAATTATAATTTCGAAATGATTATAAATTGTGCTGCTCTTGTGGGTGGCATAAAAGCAAATTCCTCTCGCCAATATGATTTCTTATCTGAAAATATGAGAATCCAAAACAACATAATGGATGCTTCAATACTGTGTAATGTAAAAAAAATTGTATTTCTTAATAGCAATTGTTCATATCCCTCGAATACCTCTCAACCATTTAAAGAATCAACCTATTTTGATGGAGAACCTCATCAATCAAACTTAGGATACGCCCTAGCTAAACGATCTGCATATTTACAGTCTGTACCTCTTAAGAATCAATATGGTATTGAAACTTTTCATCCTATACCATGTTCTCTTTATGGCCCTAATGATAATTTCAATTTAGAAAATTCGCATTTTATAGCAGCAGTTATAAGGAAAATTGTTGAGGCTAAAGAAAATAAGAAAGAAAAAATCGAATTTTGGGGTTCTGGAAATCCAAGAAGAGAATTTATGCATGTTGATGACGCAGCTCTTGGAATAAATTTTTTAATTAACAATAATTGCTCAGGAGAATTAATAAATATTTGCTGGGGTAAAGATCATAAAATTAAGGAAGTGATTGATATATGCAAAGATATCATAGGTTTTAATGGAGAAATTGTATGGGACTCAAGTAAACCCGATGGGATGATGCGGAAGCTGCAAAGTGCTGAAAAACTAAAAAATTTAGGTTGGGAGCCAGAAATTTCTCTTGAAGAGGGACTCGATAAAACAATTAATTGGTTCTTTAAAAATCGGGATAATATAAGGTTATGAAATTTGTAATTGTTGGTGCGGGAATTGTAGGCCTGAGTATCGCAGAAACTTTGATTAAGAAAAATTTACTTTCTCCTGACAATTTAGTAGTGCTTGATAAGTATGCAATTCCTTCAGATGGGACTTCAACTCATAACAGTGGTGTTTTGCATGCTGGATTGTATTATCCTCCAAATTCTTTGAAGGCTAAGCTATCCATTTCGGGAGGTTATAAACTAAAAGAATGGTGTAATGAAAATAATTTGCCAATTTTGAATTGTGGCAAATTACTTGTTCCTTTTAATGCAAAAGATCTAAGTCGATTGGACAAAATATTCGATAACGCGATTCAAAATGGATGCGAAGTTAAACAAATTGACTATTCAGAAGCAGTAAAAATTCAGCCTGGGTTAACTAAACAAGAAAAATACTTATGGTCGCCAAAAACAGCTGTTTTTCAACCAAAATTAATAATTTATAAATTGTTTAGAAAATTAAGAGAAAAGGGAGTTGAATTTATTCAAAAAGGTGTGATTTTGGATGATGAATCAAAAAAAAGACTTCTTTTAGATGACAATAATTACTTAAATTATTCAAAATATATAAATTGTGCTGGTCCCGGTTCACTAGAAATCACAAAATCCATCAGTAATAAATTTGATAATCTTTCCATATTGCCTTTCCTTGGAGAATATGGAGTTCAAAAATCTGGTTTAAATATTAAGACTAATCTTTATCCAGTACCCAATCCTGAATTACCTTTTCTTGGGATTCATCTTACTCCTAGAATCAATGATTCAACTCTTATTGGTCCAAATGCAGTTCCAGTATTTAGGAAAGATATACAAGGTTTTGATTTTAAAGAAATCAAGGATTTCCCTTCTATTATTGTTAATAATTTAGTTTTATTTGCTAGCAATTTACAAAATTACAGAGAACATGCATTCTCTGAATTCACAGTAAATGTGCGCAAGAAATTTTATAAAAACTCCGTAAAATATTTAAATGATGATTCAATCCAAGATTTTAGTATTGAGATGGATAAAACTACTTATGGGATAAGACCTCAATTAATTGAAAGAGATAGTTTTAAATTCATAAATGATTTCCTTTATGAGAAGATAAATGACAACATCCATATCGTAAATGCCGTTAGTCCAGCTTTTACTTCATGCTTTGCCTTAGCTGAATACATAGTTGATCAGATATGATTGCTTTTTCTCAGAAAGAAATAAATTTAAGATATCAAAAATGTTTTAATGGCTCAGAAAAGATTAGGGTAGGTGTTGCAGTGGCACTTATAAATTTAGAAAATAAAATTCTTCTTGAAAAAAGAAATGACTGTGGTTGGTGGGGAGTAACTGGAGGCAAATTAGACCTTGGAGAGACTATTCAAGAATGTGCAAAACGAGAAATCAATGAAGAATGTGGATTGAAAATCCAAACAAAAGATTTAAATTTAGTTGGTGTATACTCAAATCCCAAGGAAGGCAGAATTTTGCAATATCCAGATAATAGAGTTCACTTGATAGATGTTGTTTACTTTATAAAAAGAAAATTTGGTCATTTAAGAAAAAGTAATGAGAGTCTTGAATTAAAGTTTTTTCCTTTTAATGCATTGCCAAATCTAATTGTTCCTCCAGCAGTTGTACCCATCCAAGATATTTCTGTGATATTCTCATGAACAAAAAAAATCTTTATTTAGACAGAGATGGAATAATTAATAAACATATTCCTTACGTAGGGACGCTTGAAAGATTTCATTGGCATAAAGAAATATTCCAAATTACGAGAATTTTCAACACTAAAGGATTTCAGATAAAAGTAGTAACTAACCAATCTGGGATTCAAAGGGGTTATTACTCGATTATTGATTACACAAAAATATGCTTGCACATGTTGAATAAGTTTGAAGATTATGGAATTAATATTGAAATTAGAGCTTGTCCACACAAGCCAGAGACAGGTTGTTACTGTAGAAAACCAAATATAGGGATGTTTCTTGATGAGCGTAATGAAGAGGATGTCATGATTGGAGATCAAGATTCGGATATGTTAGCTGCAAAAAATGCAGGTATTAAAAATAGGTGGCTTTTATCTGAAAATGTTTATTCAAAATATGCAACAAAAAAATTTTTGTCACATGAAAAGTTATTAAAATACTTAATATGATATTTTGTATTTAACCATATTCAGCAAGAGTGAACGAAAAAGACTTAATAGATTTTGAGAAAGGAATAGCTGATTCATTCAACAATGCGAAGATCAAAGCTCCAATTCATTTACATGGAAATAACGAAAAGCAATTAATAGAAATTTTTAAATCTATAAAACAAAGTGATTGGGTTTTTAGTTCATGGAGGAGTCATTATCATTGCTTGCTAAAAGGAGTACCTACTGAGAGACTTCGCGAAGACATCTTAAATGGGAAAAGTATAACTTTGATATACCCAGAATATAAGATTTATACTAGTGCCATAGTTGGTGGGATAATTCCTATAGCACTTGGGACTGCATATGCTCTAAAAAGAGAAGGCTCCCAAGACATAGTCAATTTATTTATGGGTGGAATGACTTCTGAGACGGGTGCTGCTCATGAAGCTCATAAATATGCAACCGCATTCGATTTGCCAATAAGATTTATCATAGAAATTAATCACAAATCAGTTTGTACTGATACACTCAAAACCTGGAACATGCAATATTATTCTCTAATAGGCAAACCCAAAGTTATTCATTACGAATATGAACTTCCATGGCCTCATGCTGGAGCTGGTAAGAGGGTTCAATTTTGATTTTTATGAAATATTTTGACGAATTAAAAAAAAGTATGGAATGGCTTGGTGAAAAAAGTGATACTTTTTTTATAGGCCAGGCCGTTGAGGTTCCAGGAACAGCTATGTTTAATACCCTCAAAGATGTAGAGTCTGATAAAAGATTGGAAGTCCCTGTTTTTGAAGATACTCAAATGGGTATGTCAATAGGAATGGCATTAACAGGTCAAAGAATAATAAGTATATTTCCTAGATGGAATTTTTTATTATGTGCTACTAATCAATTGGTTAGTCATCTAGATAAATTTCCAACAATTACAGATAACAATGTTACTCCTAATATAATTATTAGAACCTCAGTAGGTTCTCAAAGGCCTCTATTCCCTGGCCACCAACATATAGGTAATTTGTCTGAAGCATATAGAAAAATGCTTTCAAATGTTGAGATAATCGAGCTAGAAGAACCAGAACACATTTTCGAATCTTATAAAAAAGCTTATGAAAGAGAAGATGGGAAAAGCACTCTTCTTGTTGAATTTGGAGATTATTACAATGAGAAATAATTTGGACTGTTTATTTATACATTCAGATTCGGCAAAGAGAGCTTATCAAAGTTTAAGTGGTAAGTACTCAGGAATAGAACCTCCAACTTGGTCTCTTTTACTTGCTGAAAGTTGCAGAGCTCAGGGGTTTAATGTTGGGATATTGGATTGTTGTGCTGAGCAACTTACAACAGATGAAGCAGTTAAGAGGATTAATGAACTCAAACCAAGAGTAAGTTTGTTCGTTGTTTATGGCCAGAACCCTAATGCAGGAACAACAAGTATGATTGGCTCAAGGGAATTGGCTGAAGCTGTTTACGAGGCTAATTTAGATACCCATATATCTTTTGTTGGATCACATATTTCAGCTTTACCAAAAGAGGTATTAGAAATTGAATGTGTTGACTCAGTTTTATTAAATGAAGGTGTATATGCATTGTGGAATTTATTAAGATCCAACCTTAGCGATGAAGAGTTGAAGAAAGTCAATGGTATTGGTTGGAAAGATAATTCTAAAACCTTAATAGTAAATTCTCCTGAAAGAATAGTACCTCAAGAAAGAATGGATATAGATTTACCTGGTTATGCTTGGGATCTTTTGCCTAAGATAGAAAAACCTTTTGATCTATATAGGTCTCATGTTTGGCACGCGGATTTTAACGAATCAATAAGAAGACCTTATGCAGCTATTTATACAAGTCTTGGCTGTGTGTATGGATGTGAATTTTGCATGATAAATATTCTAAATAGAACAGATAATTCCGAAAATATTTCAGCTGCAGATAGTAGAGTTATGCGATTTTGGTCTCCAGAGTGGGTGTTAAGACAGTTCAGGATTTTGAGGGAATATGGAGTTTCTACTATCAGAATTTCTGATGAAATGTTCCTCCTTAATCACAAATATTATGTTCCTATTTGTGAAAAATTAATAGAAGAAGAATTTGACCTTCACATGTGGGCATATTCAAGAATTGATACTGCTAGAGAAAAATTACTTGATCTTGTTAGGAAGGCAGGTGTTAAATGGCTAGCTTTAGGAATTGAAGCAGGTAGTCAAATGGTCAGGCAAGAGGTTTCAAAAGGTTCCTTTAAGGATGTAAATGTTAGAGACATCTGTAATATGATTTCGAATCATGACATTAACATTATCAGTAATTACATTGTGGGGTTCCCCGAAGATACATACGAAACAATGACATCGACACTAAATCTCGCATTAGAATTAAATACTGAAATGATGAATGTTTACCCTTGTCAAGCTTTGCCCGGTTCAAAACTTTATACAACGGCTAAGCAAGAGGGATGGGATATCCCTACAAAATATGAAGAGTTTGCTTTTTTATCTTATGAATGTAAACCTCTTCCAACCAAACATTTATCCAATGTAGATGTTCTTAGATTTAGAGATTATTTCTGGGAAACCTATTTTAGGAATCCAGCTTATCTTGATAAGGTAGAATTACGTTTTGGACTTGATCAGAGACTTAATGTTGAAGAGATGGCCAAACATAAATTAAAAAGAAAAATTTTAGAAAACTAAATCATGACAAAAATTTTAATCACTGGTGGTGCAGGTTACATAGGTTCAGTACTAATACCTAAACTTCTTGAAGATGGATACGAAGTTACATGTGTTGATAATTTAATGTACGAGCCAACAAGCTTAATGATGGCTTCTATAAATAAAAAATTTAATCTAATTATAGGTGATGCTAGAGATGAGGATTTAATGAAGCCTCTCATTCAAAAAGCAGATATCATAATTCCACTCGCGTGCATGACTGGGGCTCCCCTATGCAATAAAGACAAGACTTCTGCAATCACAGTGAATAGAGATTCAGTTGTTATGTGTTCAAAATATAGTTCTAAGGACCAACTAATAATTTATCCATGTACTAATAGTGGGTACGGGGTAGGAGAAGAAGGGATATTTTGCACAGAAGATTCCCCTCTAAGACCTATCTCGTTGTATGGAAAAGTAAAAGTAGAAGCTGAAAAATTTTTACTCGACAAAGGAAATGCAATAACTTTTAGATTGGCAACGGTATTTGGAATCAGTCCAAGGCCTAGACTTGATCTATTAGTAAATGATTTTACCTATAGAGCCTTTTTTGATAAAACAGTTGTTTTATTTGAGGCTGATTTCAAGAGAAATTATTTACATATTGAAGATGCAGCAGATGGGTTCAGATTCGCTATTAATAATCCAAAATTAGCAGGAAACTGTTTCAATTTAGGCTATAGCGAAGCTAACCTTTCAAAAAGAGAATTATGCGCTGAAATAAAGAAAATCATACCTGATTTTGTTTATTTAGTTTCTGAAATTGGAACTGATATAGATAAACGAAACTATATTGTAAGCAATGAAAAGATTGAAAAAGCAGGTTTCAAAGCTACTAGATCTCTTTCACAAGGTATAGAAGAATTAGTAAGTGCCTTACCCCTACTAAAACGAACTCAATTCGCAAACATATAAATTTTTAAGTACCTTGGAAAACACTATTTAGATGAAAGTTGAACTTAAAAATGTATCTTTACATCTTAAGACCTCTAGAAAACATAAATCCAAAAGTAGAAAAAATCAAAATTCCATTTCAAATTTTGGTTCAAGATTTCGAGATGATTATTTTGTAGCTCTTGACAAGGTAAATTTAAATATCAAATCAGGTGATAGGATTGCATTAATTGGTCCAAATGGCGCAGGTAAGTCAACCCTCTTAAGATTGCTTTCTGGCATATATCTACCGACTTCTGGTACTGCTAGTATTCCTGAGTACGCTCTGCCATTATTAGAAAAAAGTATACTTGTAAGTCAATATCTTGATGCAAGTAATGCTATCAGGGCTCATTTCTATTACGTGAAAGCAAGATACGGAGAATTAAAAAATAATTATAAAAATGCTGACGAATTTATTGAAAATGTCTTAGATTTCGCCGAACTAAAAGACGTTGAAGAAACTCCACTTCTCCACTTTAGTGATGGAATGAGAGCTCGTTTAATATTCTCTCTTTATACCTCAATATATCATCCTTTTCTTGCGATTGATGAAGCTTTAGGAACCTCTGATGCTTACTTTACAAAAAAAGCAAGCCGGAAATTTGATGATTTCATAGAAAGCTCATCAATTTTATTACTTGCTTCACATTCAGAAGAACTCTTAAAAAAATATTGCACCAAAGCAATACTTGTTGTGGATGGACGAATCATATTGAATGACTCTTTATCTAAAGTCCTTGATGCTTACAAGAAACTATAATGAACAAAAAAAAATATCTATACATATTAAGGTATATTTTTTATCTTGCTTGGTGTCGCAATAGAGTAAGGTTTATCAAAACGAAACTTGGCAGCTTCTGGATTGGACTTTCAACTTTACTAACAATTGGTTCTCTTGCATTTGTTTATTCTGCTGTTTTACAAGTACCTAATAAAAGAGAATATATAGTTTATATTGGATTAGGAATTTTATACTGGAATACTCATTCTCAGATCATCACCGATTTCTCTACCCTGTTAATGAGATCAAGAGATAGACTTTTAAGTACTTCTATTAATGTCCTTGATATTATCTCAGAAGAATATTTCTTTACACTTCAAAATCTAATAATTTCAATATTGTGTGTAATTCCTTGTTTATGCATAATTTACCCAAATTTAATCTTTTCTCTTTTTACATTTAAAACTTTATTAGGATTCTTTATTTATTTACTTTTAATTTTGATAAATGCGGTATTAATTTCAATTTCAGGTTTGATATCAGCCGATATTTTTCAATTAATACCGGTAGTCTTACAACTATCATTTTTACTCTCTCCAATTCTTTACTTTAAACAAACCTTGGAAGGGAAAGAATGGGTATATCAACTAAATCCACTCTATCTTCCTATTGGAATAGTTAGAGGTGTAATTTTAAATTCTGATGAATATTCATATTCTTTGCTAATAAAAATATTCTTTTCAGCATTATTTGTTGCAATTTTAATTTTTGGAACAATTAGAAAAAATGCAAGGACTCTAAATTTATATGTAGATAAATAGTGGATTCAGTCTGACCAATATTTATCTGTAAATATTTTAATTTTATTTTTTGTTTGTTCAGGCACTTTATCTTTAGGAGTAATTAATGCATCTTTAAGGGCTGAATGAGCTAAGGATATTGGTCTCTTTTTAGATATGTATTTTGCAAAATCAGTAACAATCTTTTTCGCTAGGTTTGCATTTGTATTAAGATTTTGGATAATCATTTCTACAGAGACATCATCATGTTCCTCATGCCAACAATCATAATCTGTTGACATAGAAAGTCCAACATATGCTATTTCTGCCTCTCTGCAAAGCCTAGCTTCTGTATGGTTCGTCATTCCTATAATTGAACAACCTAAGTTTCTATAAAATTCAGATTCTGCTCTAGTTGAAAATGCAGGACCTTCCATACATAGATATGTACCACCAAAGTGTAAATCCCTTCCTTCTGGCATTAAGGGTATTACGACCTGTTCAAGTATTTTTGAAAGCTCTGGGCAAAAAGGATCTGCAAGCGCAACATGAGCAACAGCGCCTTCCCCGAAAAATGTCATTGGTCTATTGTTTGTTCGATCAATAAATTGATCAGGAATAACCATATCAAGAGGTTTTATTTCTTCTTTTAATGAACCTACTGCTGAAGCAGATATTATCCACTTAACACCCAATGACTTCAATGCCCAAATGTTTGCTCGATAGGGAACCTCACTAGGAGTGAAAGAATGATTTCTGCCATGTCTTGCAAGAAATACTACTTCCATTCCTTCTAAATTTCCAATGATCAAGTTATCTGATGGTTTACCGTAGGGGGTTTCGATGGAGATCTCCTCTACATTTTTTAAATTTTCTATAGAGTAAAATCCGCTCCCACCTAGAACGCCAAGCTTTCCATTAGATAAATCGTCCTTGTTCAATTTAATCGATGTAATTGTAATATAATATAACTCAAACACATAGCGCTATGAACCCATTTCAGGAGAAATTATTAAATATATTTGGAAGTTATGAAGATTTCCCAAAACCCGGAATAGTTTTTTGCGACATTTTACCAGTATTAAGAAAACCAGAGATTTTCAATGAGCTCATAAATCAAATGTCTAATGATTCGATAATTAAAGATTCTGAGGCTATTGTTGGCATAGATGCGAGAGGCTTTATTTTTGGAACTGCGATTGCTCTAAATACCTCAAAACCACTGATTTTAGCCAGAAAACCAGGGAAATTACCCGGAAACTTAATAAGTGAATCATATAAATTAGAGTATGGTGAAAATACTTTATGTTTACAAAGTGATTCTATTCGAGAATTTAACTCTTTCTCTATAGTTGATGATCTCTTAGCTACAGGAGGAACTGCTTCTTGTATTGAAAAAATGTTACTTTCTCAAAACAAATATGTGACAGGCTTATCAGTGGTTGTTGAATTAAATGAATTGAATGGGGAGCAAAACCTTAACTGCAAAGTTAGAAGTCAAATAAAACTTTAAAAAAATTTGATAAAATGACTTAATCTAATAATTTTATTAATGCTTATTAACAATAAAGAGTGGCACACGATATGGCTTAATAAGCAAAAAAACATAGTGGAAGTAATCGATCAAACTAAACTTCCTCATATTTTTGAAATAAAAGAAATTAAAAATTCAAATGAAGCTGCAAATGCAATCAAAAATATGATAATTAGAGGCGCTCCTTTAATTGGTGTTATGGGTGCTTATGGCTTGATGCTTGGTCTTTTCGAAGATGCCTCATATCAAAACTTAGAAAAAACTTACAACAAGTTATTATCCACCAGACCAACGGCTGTTAATTTGCAGTGGGCACTAAAAAGAGTTTTTGATAAAGTAAAAAATCTTCCACAAGATAAGAGGTACTTCACTGCAATGAAGGAGGCGATTGCGATCGAAAAAGAAGATATCAAGATGTGTTCCGCTATTGGTGATAATGGATTGCAGATAATTAAAGAAATTTATCAAAGGAAAAAGGAATCGCGGGCAGAAAATAAAGTAAATATTCTCACCCACTGTAATGCTGGCTGGCTCGCAACTGTTGATTGGGGAACTGCTTTAGCACCTATCTATAAAGCACATAGAAATGGCATAAATATTCATGTTTGGGTAGATGAGACAAGGCCTCGCAACCAAGGGGCTAGTTTAACCGCTTTTGAACTTCAAAATGAAGGCATACCACATACTATTATTGTTGACAATGCAGGTGGACATTTAATGCAACATGATTTAGTTGATTTAATAATAGTGGGGAGTGATCGAACAACCTGTTCTGGAGATGTTTGCAATAAAATTGGAACTTATTTAAAGGCATTAGCCGCAAAGGATAATAAAGTTCCTTTCTTTGCTGCTTTACCAGTTTCTACAATCGACTGGGAAATTCGAGACGGAGTGAAAAATATTAAGATTGAAGCAAGAGATGAAGAAGAAGTAACTCACATTTCAGGCCTTAATAAATTAGGGGAAATCGATTCTGTAAAATTAGTACCTCAAGGATCAGCAGCATTTAATCCTGGTTTTGATGTAACCCCAAATAGTCTCGTAACAGGTTTAATAACCGAAAAAGGTGTTTGCGAAGCAAACTATGAAGCCATAAAAAATTTATATAATAATTGATTGCATAATTCCTTTTGTTATATTTTGTATTTGAAAATGCTTTGTTATTTATTTTTTGTAGAATTATTTTCTAGAATTTTTTTATTTAATATTAGAAACAATGTCGTGCAAAAATAGATGGTCTAATGCAGATGCTCAAAAATTTATAGAAGAATATTGCTCCAAAGGTGTAACAAAAGACTTAGCGTTAAGAACCTATTCAGCGAGATTGTTGGGTTCAGATCCTGAATTAGTTTTGCATGGTGGTGGTAATACATCTGTTAAAAGTATGACTAAAGATATCATCGGTAATGATATTGAAGTTTTACATGTAAAAGGGTCAGGATGGGATTTAGCAACCATCGAACCCCAGGGACATCCTGCTGTTAAATTAACCCCTCTCCTTGAACTAAAGAAATTAAATTCATTAAATGATGAAAATATGGTTGCAGTACAAAGACAGAATCTGTTAAATCCAAAATCACCAAATCCATCGGTAGAGACATTATTGCATGCTTTTATTCCTAATAAGTTCATAGATCATACTCATTCATTAGCATTACTAGCCTTGGCAAACCAACCAAATGCAGAAGATTTATGTAGAGAAATTTATGGAAGCAAAGTAGCAATTGTTCCATACGTTATGCCTGGATTTGATTTAGCAATAGAAGCTACTAAGGCATTTGAAAAGGCAAGTATGGTTGCTAAAGAAAAACAAATTGATCTAGAGGGCATGATTCTTATTAATCATGGTTTGTTTTCTTTTGGAGATACTGCTCAAATTAGTTATGACAGAATGATAAATCTAGTTAATACCGCAGAAAAATTTCTGAAGAGAAAAATTAAATTAGATATTTCAATTTCAACTAAAAAAAACATTAACACAGTTAAAGTTCTGCCATACCTTAGAGGTCTTTTTGGCAGATATTTCTCAAAATTCGGAAAAAATAATAAATGGATCTTTGATATCAGAAATAATGAAAGCACTGTAGAACTTTTCCAAAAAAACAATTTATCTGAGTTAGTAAAACTTGGAGTTGCGACTCCAGATCATGTTATCAGGACGAAAGCAAGGCCTTTACTATTAGATCACTTTAGTGAAAAAGATGATATTGATGCATGGCTTAAAAATTCCGAATCTAAAATAATAAAATATATAAAAGACTATGAAGAATATTTTATAAGAAATAGTCGTCTTTCAAATGATACAAAAACACAACTTGACCCCCTTCCTCGATTAGTCCTCATACCTGAAATTGGACTTATTGGTTTAGGTGATGATAAAAAATCTTCAAAGATAGCTGCAGATATTGGTCAAGCATGGATAGAGACACTTTTATCTGCTTGTTCAATAGGAAAGTTTTCTCCTGTTGGAGAAAAAGACACGTTTGATTTGGAATATTGGAGTTTAGAACAAGCAAAACTCGGACAAAAAAAAGAACCTTTGCTTAAAGGTAATATCGTCGCAATTACTGGGGCTGGAGGAGTAATAGGTTCCCAAATAGCAAAAGAATTTAAATTAGCGGGAGCAGAAGTTATCGCTATCGATTTAAATAAAAACGCTGCAGAATTAACTGCAAAAAATTGCGGGGGAAATTCTTTAAGTATTTGTTGTGACATTACGAATCCTAAAGAATTAGAAAGCACATTCGATGAAATAATCAGAAATTATGGTGGTCTTGATATCCTTATTTCAAATGCAGGTGCTGCTTGGGAAGGAAGCATATCCAAAATGGAGACTTCTATCTTTAGGGATAGTATGGAATTAAACCTTTTTTCACATTATTTTGCGTCAAAAAAAGCATTAGAAATATTTCATTCGCAAGACTCTAACCAAGAGGATGATGAATTAATTATCGGTGGCCAAATTTTATTCAATATTAGTAAACAGGCTATTAATCCTGGTCCAAACTTTGGATCTTATGGTATATCAAAGGCAGCTTTATTAGCTCTCATGAAACAAATTTCTCTAGAAGAAGGAAATAATAAGATAAGAGCCAATGGTATAAATGCAGATCGAATTAAGTCTGGCCTGTTAGATGAAGAAATGATTAAAAAAAGATCTCTATCTAGGGGGATTTCAGAAAAAGAATATATGAAAGGAAATTTGCTCAAGTCCGAAGTCTTAGCAATCGATGTGGCAAAGGCTTTTCTCGCATTAGCGGATATGAAAAAGACTACTGGTGCAGTTTTAACAGTGGATGGAGGCAATGTAGCCGCAATGCTTAGATAATATTATTTTTTAATTTACATGTAAACCTAACGTCTAAATTTTATAGAACCACTATTCGCAATACTTATATTTTTATTTTTTTAATTAATATTCGATTAGAAATAGATTTTTCATTCTAAAACAAGATCAATTATCTTGTATTTAAGTTTTACAACTAATTGAATAGAAATTATCAAGAGAGTGAGGCTAATTATTAGATCTATTATTGTCCACCAAGTGTCAACTTTGCCTGATATGAAAGCTTCTCTAAGAGGTTCTAAATATTGATATAAAGGATTTAATTGAGTCACAAACTGTAGACTTCTCAATGCCTCCTTCTGATACATTATTGGAGATACCAAAAATAAAAGTTGAACAATTACTGGGATAATCTGTCCAATATCTCTTATCCACAGCGATACTAAAGAAGTTAAAATCGACATCCAAAATACGCCGACTAACAATACTATTAACGGACCTATAGAGTAAAAAATATTAAATATTATGGAGTAATTTAAAAATAAAAGAAAAAATATGAGAGTTATTAGGGCTTGAAAAAAAACTTGAACTTGAAAAATATATTCTTCAGCGAGAATATCATAAATTGATTTAGGGTAATTTAAAATTCTGTTTTTTTCTCTAATTAATAAATCACTAAAAGAAGTGATGCATCCTCCCATAAAAGTCCAAATACTTATGCCAAATCCTAAATAAATAAAATAATCTCTTGCAGAAGGGACTTTGAAAACAGTTCCATAAACCAAACCAAGGACAACGACCTGTAATAGATTTGTAAGCCCAATCCAAAAACTACCCAGATAAGTCCTGTTATACCTTGCAATGTTTCTACATAGCGCTAAGTACCAAATTTTGTAAAAAAAACTAAATCTAATTCTTTTAATAAACATGACTATGGTTAATACAATTGATAATTATTTTCATAACATTTAATGGCCTCAACAATATCCCCAAAATACACAATATTTCCTTTTTTTAAAACTAATCCTTTAGTGCAAAATTCTTTAAGAAGATCAGAAGAGTGACTTGCCATCAAAAGAGTATTACTTTGTCCAAGAAAAGACTGAAATCTTTTTGATGCCTTTGCATTGAATTCTCTATCTGCCATTCCTATACCTTCATCTAAAGCTAAACATTCATACTTAAAAAAAGGCGATGTCAAAATCGAAAAAAGTAATCTAACTCTCATCCCGTCGCTATATGTTGACATTGATTTATAAATAAACTCATTTAAACCACTGAATTCGCATATTTCTTCTAGAAAATTTTCAAAGCCAACAAATGAACCAAAATAATTAACGTATTCAGCTCTTGCGGCATAAACTCCTGCTAAATCGGTACTTACAAGAAAACTCTTATCTAAAAGACATTTAACACTCATATTTCTTATGATGCGTCCAGAACTCTCTCTGTAAATGCCAGAAACTAATCTAAGTAAAGTACTTTTCCCAGAGCCATTTTCACCAATCAAAGCGATCTTATCGCCTTTGTTGATGGTGAGGTTAAGATTTTCTAAAGCATAGAATTTTTTGTCCTTTTTTATATCCTTTCTTCTAAGAAGACTGTTAAGAGAAATTCCTTTAAAACACGAGAAGCTGCAAGATACATTTTCAAGAGTGATGATACTCATATATCAAAGAGAATTAAAACACAAAATATGAAATTCTTGAATTTATATGACTCCTCTTGAGCGCTATATTGTTTAGTCCTATTTCTTCAAATATAGCTTGAGTTTCTCCAGGACAATCCTTATCATTTGCTTCATCAAAAGCTACTACAGAGCCTTTTACTAATCTTGGAATTATATACTGTAAACATTTTTTTGTAGGCTTATAAATGTCAAAATCAAAAAAAGCTAAAGAGATAATTGTTGAAGGATTATCATTAATATATTTTTTTACATTTTCTACTGCATCGCCTTTAATAATCTCTATTAAGTTCTGACAAGGTTTGACATTTTCTTTATCTAAATGACTTATCACATTCTTTAGATATTCATAATAACCTTCAGCAGTAGAGAATGACCCTGCTTTAAATTTAGTTCCATCTATAGGATCGATTTCAGGAAAGCCCTCAAAAGTATCAAAAGCAATTATCCTTCTAAATCTGTTGTAGGGTTCATATATTGATCTCAAAGAGTTAAAAATTGCGATATTTTGTCCCCATCTTGTACCCATTTCAAAAATATCTCCATGAGATTCCGATGCTATTTTATATATTCTCTCCAGAGATAAGAATCTACTAATTAATGCTGGTGAAGCATAAAGTAGTAAATTATGAAGAAGCTCATTGTCTGGTATGGGAGAACTTCTTAATTGTAATGCTAAATTATTTCTAGAATCTCTCAATTCATCTGAAGCGAAATCAAAAAAACCTGTCATGATTATATCTTTACGTAATTTCTTATTTTGCTATCTTTAATTTCATCTATACTAGCCCAACCAAGTAATAAATATTGTGGTTTATTTGCGTATTCCATTTGTTGAGTAACATAATGAAAAGCTTTAATATTCTCATCTCTCAAAAGAATCATATTATTTTCTGGGAATATAGGGAAACAATTTGAGCCATCAGATTCTACATAAGTAAGAATCCCCCCATAATCCCATTTCCAACCATCATTAAAGAAATAGGTATATCCTGCTTGTCCTGCATAATCATCAACGTGCATTCTGTAAAAAGAATCCTTTTTTAGTCTTACTAATGAAGGAATCATAAAATACTTTAAATCTCTATTAAATGACTTCAAAGCTGAGACAAAATAAGGAAATATTTTTTCCTTAATTAATTCAATGGAACTTTCGTTATTAGCTAAATCAAACCTAGCTTTATACGAATCCTGATTAGTATTTAATCTTTTACTTGATGACTTAAAAACATGCTTATAATGGTCTGGCCTCTCTTGATAAATTTCTTCGAATTCAGAATCTTGAATAATTTCATGAAGCTCCTTATAAATATTATCATCAAGAAATTTCGAAAGGCATGATAACCCTAAATGGTTTATTGAGTTATCCATTTAGAAGATCTTTACTATTAATTTCATTACCATTTTTAAATAAGAAGACGACAGGATAGGTATATTGAATCCTTACAGAATAATCAAAGTTTATTGAATCTTCAATAGCTTTAAAGTCCTGGCTACAAATGATAATGACATCTATATCATTTAAATCATTTTTGGAATCATTAGAACTTAAATTAGCATTATCTTCAAAAATTAATGATAAAGGAATACCCCATTCATTAAAACTTTTCTCTCCCTCAGCATGGTAAAAATAATATGCTTTATAATTTTTATCCTTAATCCGCTCAACCCACTTTATAATATTGTTATGAGCACAGTAATACGCCGATTTTTCTGAATTATTTAATTCTTTTAATTGATATCTATTATTTGGGTATATTTTAAATCTATTATTTAAAGCATTCAATGGTGATTTCTTATAAATATAATTTTTAGTATTGTTAAGTCTATTTATTATTTTTCTACTGTATTTAGTTAATAATTCTTCTTTTAAATCAAATTTAGATTGTTTTTCTTCTATATTTTTCTTATTTGATCTCGAAAAAATTGTAGTTTGGAAACCTGAAATATACTCAGTATAAACAACCTCAATGTTATCTTCGGCTAAAGTCTCAATGATATCAACTGCATGCATATCGATAACTCCATCATATGATTTAGGATTCCAAGCTTTTAATTCACTTCTTACATAAAATATTCCTTTATCAGATAATCCTTTTTTAACAAGTGCTATCAATCTTAAAAAATCAGATTTAGAGAGTTCATTATGTACATGGCAAGCAAATATTAAATCAATAGATTTTTCTGGTATTGATTCAAGATAATTAAACCAGGCAGGCAGATGAAGAATTGATAATTTATTTGAATCAGGCTCTGCTGATAAGTATTTATCAATAGCAGTGTTAAGATCCAAAGAAGAAGGATGATATAGATAGTGAAAAAGATCTATAAACTCAATTGAGGAGTTTTTGACACTAAAAGTATTGAAAAGAGATTCTTGTGCACAATATCCTGCATAGGAAGCATCTATTGCTACATATTTTTTACAGCTGTGTTGCCAGAAGTGTGTTCCAAATAATTGCCTTCCACATCCTGCACCAAAATCATATGCAACTTTTGGATTTTTAACATATTTATTTATTATTCTCCAATCTGTTAGAAGCTCAATAAAGTCATATTTAAGTTCTGGCGCATATTGATTGGTATGGATTGTATTAATAGTTTGATCAAGTAGTGTGTTGTACGCAACTATATAATCTTTTTCTGCTTTGGAAATGCCATCCCAACTTACATCAAAGGAAATTTCCTGATATGCATATTCATGTGTCTTATGTATCGCGTAATGACTTGAAAGTGATGTTGGACTTTTTATATTTTCCCATGAATTAGCGGTGTCTATATAATAACCGTATGAATCCCATGACTTTTCTTTTGGTAATCTTGCTTTTGCTGCTGCTCTATCAGAGAGAAAGATATCTTTATCAATCATTTTTGAATATTTAATAAATAAGTATAATCACTGTATTGTAAGATATTCTCGATTTTGTAGCCAATATCTACAAATTTATTTAGTAAATTTTTATTCAGTTCACCTTTATATATAAAATTATATTTATCTTTTTTTTCTTCATTTACATAGCTAATTATATTTTTTTCTGAATGTGCTTTTTTTGACGAATTAATAGTTCCAGTTTCATTGAAGCTAACCACATTAGGGAATTTATTATATAAGTTATTTTCTATCAAATCATTAAGTTCATTTAGATTATTTATTTTATTTTTATTTAGATTTTTATTAAGGATAAGCGTATATCTTGGAGGACCGAGATTTACCTCGCTGGAAAGATTTTCAATTTCATTTGATAATCTTGATAATAAATCAACTCCTACTCCTGTTCCATATCCAAAATTATACTTCGCACTAGTAATTGCCTTAAAAAGACCCCCATTAATAACTATAGTTTTATTATTTTGATACCTATGGCTTATTATTTTAATTTGTGCTTCTAAATCATTCTTTGTAATCTCTCCAAGAACATTAGAATATATAGTTAGATCAGGTAAGTATTCACAATTTAGCCAAGTAGGTATGTGGTGAATAACTAATTTATTTTTTGATTTATTAAATAGATCAACGTTATCGTAATTCTCAGCATATTCAATAGATTCAATCCTTCCCTTAAATTCCTTAACTGTAGTTAGATACTTAATTATTAAGAATTGAGCTGTGTAATGAGGCAAAGAGCACTCTCTAAGGATAATATCTGTTATTTCATTAGTACCGTTTTTATATCTTATTAAAAGCAAAATGAGGATATGTAAATTCCCAGGTCCAAAATCTTCAATAATTTTTATTTCTTTTAAGTTTAATTTATTAATGAATTCCGATGCGTCAAAATATATATTCCTAATTATTTCATCGTCAGGCTTAATATTTTCCGAATCTACATTTAATAACGTTCTTATAGAGTCGAAAATTTCAATAAAAAAATCCAACTCTTCATTCTCATCAGATTTTTCATGATTTATAAATTTATTATTTGGAGAACTCGCGAAACAATAAGCGTAGTCTCCCCCAAGCAAAGTGGGATATAAATTACTACCATTTCTTGAGCCAAAATAACGTAATCCATCACCATGATAGTCGTGGCTTAAGTACTCAGTATTACCAAATGACCTATTTAAATGACCTCTTTTTATAACCTCCAGATCTGATAATTGAAGCATTTCCTTATCATATTTTTAGAATAATAACATATATAGTCATGTAAGATGTAAGCTAATTTTAGATTTGTATTAACAACTTAAAAAATGCCAAAAGATAAAAAACGAGTTATTTATCTATTAGTTACGAATCACTCTTCACTTAAGGGTTGTTGGGAGCAATATGTCATAACAAAGAGAACTTTTTCTTATGCAGAAGACTTTAATTTAAAGCTAACAGCGACAATAGTTCCTAATGAGATAAATATTATTATCGAGGAATTCAATGATCAATTAGTTACTTGGATGAAGTATGTAAAGAAAAAACACCCTAAGACAAAATACATTCTTTATGTAACTGAGTATCTCACTCCTAATCTTTTATTTGGATTCCAATTAAATACTTTTAGTTTAAGAGAAAAAATGCTGCATACATCTATAGCTTTTCTCACTTCTTTAGGTTTGACAAAAAAATTTACAGGCGGTTCAAAAAGTTATTTTAAAAAATCTTTACCAAAAAGAGTCTTCTTTAAATTAAGAAATCACTTATCAACACTATCTGTTTTACCAATAATTAAATTATGTGGGCAAGATTCATTTTGGAATGCATTGATGCTTACAAGAAGGGAGAAATCATTAAACAAAGCAAAATCTCTCTTTTCACTTTGTATAAGTACTACTGAAGCAGTTCTCTACTCTTATGATCGATTTTGTAATTCACAACTTGCTTACTTGCCTGTTTTTATTGACACTGAAAAAGCTAAAAATTCTAGAAAAGGCAGATATTATGATAATTCAAGTTTTTTTTCAGGCCGAATTAGCTCTTATAGAAGCAAAATTATTGATAAAATAGTTGAGCTAGATGAAGCATTCCCTTTAAAAAAATTAGGAGCTCATAAAAAGAGTAGATCATCAATACATCAAAATGGCCTTTATATTGATTCATATAATAAACTAAAAAATTCTCCGGCTATTGATAGCGATAAATGTGATAGCTTCTTTTCACCATTATTCAATTGTTTCGATTCAATTTATGAAATTGATAAAGAGGTCAAAACTCCCGTCTTTGAAATTTACATCCCACAATTAAAATCATGGCCTTATTCATCTCCAAATAGAACAATGCTGTCAATAGAGAAAGGTTATATCCCGGTAAATTTGGGTAAATTTGAAGATCATGATATTAATAAGTACACTTTGCAATTTGATGATATTTATGAGTTATCTTCTCACGTTAATTCAATTGATATTAATGAAAGTTTTGAAGAATTAGATAATAAAATCACTGAATATAATAAAGAACAAGCTTTTAGATTTACTGAGTTTATAAAAATATTTAAATCAGTATTATAAAATTTTATTTGTTAAAAATTCTTTATTTCAAGTAAATTTCATTAGCTTTAATGAATGTTTTCCCCTTTTTAATTGTTTTCATTAAAATTTTTAGGTGGGATAAAGACCTACTTTCTAAAAATTTTAATGAATATTTTTCTGGATTTTGATATAAATCTACAATGTCTATACTTCCAGCATCTTTACGTAATGCAAAAAATTTATTCTTATAGCCGACAATATTATATTTCATGTCTTGATCATCAATTAAAACAGGATTCATAAAGATATCATTCCCATATAAAAAATTTATAAAAAGACTAATTTTAATTTTTAATTTAAGACGTTTAATACTTTTTGATTTCAAAAATTTATTTTTTAAAATTTTATTATCACCAAGATCAACATCTTGAGTAGTTAAAAAAGCATAAAACATAGAATTTAATCCTAAGATATTATGATATCGATAATCCTTTTGAAGCAAAGTCGGTTGAGGATAAGCATAACTTTTTTGAATTGTTTTAATTAATCTCAATTCATCATTATCTACAAGTATATTTTTGCCTTTTAGTTTTTTCTTTACTTCATTTAATGAATCATTTTCATTAACATAATTTTCTATTCTTACATCACCATCAGCCTGAGACATTGCAAAATAATTATTACCATAAACTCCTATATTCCACCCGTATTTGACTGTTTTTCTCATGCATCCATCACCTTTTGTTTTATGAGACTTTGCGTAGCTAATGTCATAGCTTTCGGTAAACAATCGGAATATATAATCTGTATTAAAATTATTATTTTGTGTTTTTTTCTTTACTAATAACGGATCATATCCCCAATACTGATGGTTATGATGTTCCCACATATAATTTGGGCCCAAACCAAACCTTGCCCAAAATATCATTCTACGTTTACCAATTTTAGGAACAGAGCCAGAATGCAAACCGTTTGCATCAGAAATAAAACCAGTACCTTTATTCCCTAAAACAATTTCCATATTAAAATCATCTTTTTCATCATATATATCTGAGACACTATCATTTTCCCTAACTGTAGGACTTATTGAAGATGATAAATAATTGGATTGATGAGACTTTTGAGCATATATATGTCCTCCTGAATCTTCATCCACATCATTAAGGTAAACCATTAATAAACAATGATGAAAATCATCGTGATCTCTATGAAAATGTTGAGTCTCGTGATATTTTTCTTCATCGCCGAAACTAAAAATAATATTTAAATCAAAAAGAGTAGGAGTAGTCCCTAAATAATTAGAAACAATGTTTAATACCCTATCAGAAGAAAGTAATTCTATTACATGCGGGGTTCTTATTATTGTGTTTGTGTTAAAAGAAAGTATTTTCCCTTTAAATTGATATGGATTTTTTAATGCATGGTATTTATCGTAGTAAGGAATATGTGCAGGATATGCATTTTCATTCTTTAAGAAATTATGAATATCTAACAGTTGTTTATGACTTAAGAATGGTTTTTCAATTTGTAATATACCGGTATCTTTAAATTTCCTTAATTGTTCTGATATTTCATAATCAATTTTAAAATTACTTTTTGGTATATTTTCATTTATTTTAGTTTTGATATCATTAGCGATATCTAACTTTTTATTTAGAGAAAAATTATAGGGTTCATAAGAAGTATTGTGTTTTTTTAAAACACTTTTAATTTCTTTTTCTAATTTTAAATATTTTTTTACCATTTTATTCTCTTGAAATTTGTTAATACATTAATACCAGAAATCATAACCTTATGTTAGAAAATTTACTACAATCAGATAAGTTTTTTGTATTCATTTTAGATTTTATACTATCCACAATGATAGGATCCTCAATAATTTTTTTAAAAAATAATAAAGGTTTTTAGGAATGGAAAGAAAAATCCAATATAAAATCCTTAATATTTTATTAGGTACTTCGATATTAGCTTTTTTAACTTACCTTCTTTTAGATCTTTTGTTATCTGGATTTCTTTTTTTAAATTCCAAAAAAGAAAGCGAAAAATACTACTTTCAGAACTATCCCTTAGCTATAAGATCAGCGTTAAATAAATCTACCGCCTTACCCAAAAAGGCTATTAAAAATACAAGCGTTAGTGAATATAATGCTTTTTCATTACTTGGTTTTTTCGATCCTTCATTAATTGGGATAATTAAGGATAATGAAAAAATTGCATCTTTAGATAACATTGAAGAATTCAAAAAAATCATATCTTCTCATAAAACTAAAAAAGGGAAAATACTAATAGCAGTTGGAGGTAGCACTACTGCCAGTGCACAAATGACAAATTGGCCTACGCAAATTGAAAAACTATTGAAAAATGACAACTATTTAGTTATAAATGCAGGTCATAATGGCTACACATCTTTTCAAGAAAATATATTACTTTTCCAGATATTATTTCCCATTTTAAACCCATACTACCCAGACATAGTTATATCCTTGACAGGTGGTAATGATATTTCAAGAGGAGTAAGTTCTGTATTATTACGTGATATTTATAAGCCTGCAGAAATCTTAAAGCCTGCAATTATACATACAGCCTACATAGGAAATGACATTAATAGTAGTCTAACAATTTCTATTAATTCAGTAATAAGAAATAACTTGATAAATTCAAAATCACTTAAAAAATTCATGCCTTCTTTGCATGCATTTATAAAGACTAATTCTGAAGATATTCGTAACCCACAAACTTTTTTTGACTTTTTGGGTAGTAAAGACAAAAAAAATTTTATGCGAGTTGGGAATTTGTTCATAACAATTCCCCAGGCCTCAGGAGCATTTGTTCCTTCAGAAACCATATCAAATAAAAATTTAAAAGCCGAAATCTATACGAAATATAGTGATATGGTTAAGGGAAAAAACTCGATAAATATTGAAGAAGCTCCCAAAATACTCAAAAGTTGGTCATCTGCTAGAAACAAACTTTTTAAAGAAAAACCTACCTATAATTTAAAAAAAATTGATAGAAATACTGTAATCAATAATCTTCTTTCAAACCATAGTCAAACTTACAATTATTTAAAAACTCTTGGTATTAATTATTATGCTTTTCTCCAACCTATCAGTAAAGGCGAATATGAAAGTGCTCTAAAGGACATTCCAAATTATAACTACAAATTAATACACTGGTATATGCGAAAAGATATAAAAGGTCATGATTATAAATTTGATGGTATTGAAATTTTTTCCGAAATCTCGAAAGAAATCCAAAAACCTCCTTTCTCTAATTTCTTTTATAAGATTGAATTCCCAGATAAGAGTATAATTAAAAAAGATCCTTTTACGGCTGACAATATTCATTATTATGAATTCGGTTCTTATTTTATAGCCAAAGAAATGTTGAAAGAGATTTATGAAGAAATGAAAAACAAAAAAAATACAACTATTAATTATCTAAAAAATAATTAATTATCTGGTTTTACATTTTTCACTAAAATTATTTATCAAATCCCCAGCAAAAACCATTAATATTATTTTAAATATCAGAGATTAGAAGATTTAATCATTTGATGGATTAATAAATTTGTTTTCTTAAAGATAAAATCACCACATTTCATTTATTTTTTGCTGGAAAATTTTTGATTCAAAGATAGCTTTTAGATTCCTTTTTTTTAGGATTTTGTTTTTATCTTGATAAACTATGATCAAAAATTGTAAGTAGGAGTAGTTTATTATATAAATAATAATGATTTTCAAAATACTTTCAATTTTTTGATATTTGATTTGCTACTCCCACTTGTATACTTTAAAAACTATTTTCTTATGATTTTCTTAAAAAAAGATATTAAGATGCGTAAAACTCATATTTGGTAAAAAGAAAAAATTTAAAGACTAATTTATCCAGAATTTTTAAAAATGTTTATTTCCTTTATAAAAAAGATTTTCAGATTCCTAAAGAAAAGAAAAAGATATTGGCTAATTCCTATAATTATTGTCCTTTTAATTTTTTGTTTACTACTAATCATTACCCAAGGTTCTGTAATAGCCCCTATGATTTATACCATTTTTTAAATTATTTTAATAATGAGCCTAAGCTTTTTTATGAAAGTGCTAAGTACAAATTTTTTTATAGCGATTAAAAAAATAAAACTCAGAAATCAAAGTAAATGAAAGCACCAGAGCTAGAACTAGCAAAAGAAATAATTATCAACCATAAAACAATTAATAAAGGTACTAAAAAACGTAGAGGTAGATCATTTGATATCTGCTTTAAGTTATGCCATTTATCCCATTTATGAGTTAAGAGAAAAAATAAAATTAACATTAAGGGAAAACTATTTTCAGAACAAAACTGACCAAAACCTGACATATCAAAACCTAGTAGCTGTTTTATTATTTCAAAGGATCTAGTAATAGTTTTTGCTCTAAAGAAAATCCAAGCAAAAGAAACAAAATTAAACGTTAAAAATATAGATATAAATTTTGGTAATCTTAAAAAATTTCCTAAAAACTCTTTTTTTAATCTTAATAGTGTCAATCCTAATCCATGAATGCCACCCCATATTACGAATGTCCAACTAGCACCATGCCATAAACCCCCAATTAGCATTGTAAAAATTAAATTTCTGCTTTGCAAAGTTAATCCTTTTCTATTACCTCCTAAAGGAATATAAATATAATCTCTTAAAAAATTAGATAATGTAATATGCCATCCTTTCCAGAAATCAGTTAGAGAACTTGCTTGATAAGGACTTAGAAAATTAGTAGGCAAATTTATTCCCAGTAACAAAGAAACTCCTACTGCCATATCGGTATAACCACTAAAATCACAATAAATTTGAATCGAAAAAGTATAGATTGCTAAAACTGTTTCTAGACTACTATTAACTAAATTTGTGTCAAAAACTCTCTCTACAAAAATAGATAGATAATCCGCAAATAAGAATTTTTTTAAGCAACCAATCGTAAAAATAAATATAGGGAATACGACTTTATTTAAACTTATCTTAGTCTCTAATTTTTTCTGAAGTTGAGGAATTAATTCATTAGGTCTCAAAATTGGACCTGCTATAAGTTGAGGAAAATAAAGAATGTATGCTAAGAAAGTTATCAAATCAACCTTCTCAAGATATTTATTTTTGTAGATATCTACAAGAAATGAAGTTAAGGTGAAAGTTACAAATGAAATACCTAAAGGAATAGCAAAATCGAATGTACGTTCATCAAGTCTAAAAATGGGAGCAAAAAAACTATTGTATAAAAATCCAGAATATTTAAATAATATCAAAGGCGCATAAATAAATATTAGTGAAATTATTAAAGTAATAAATCTTTTTTTCCCTTTTTCTTTAATTAACTTTTTATAACCTAAAAATGCTGTAAAGGTTAGGAAAAATGGTACCCAAGTATTGGAAGGCAACCACCAAGAATAGAAAATTGTACTTCCAATTATTATAAGGATATTTCTTTTTTTACTTGGAGTAATGAGATGAATTATAAAATAAAATAAAAAAAATAATAGAAAATCAACTGAACTGAAAATCATTCGAGTATTTTTTAATCGGAATTTAAGAGAACTGGGAAAATTTTCTCAGCTATGATCTTGTGCCCAAATGCATTAGGGTGCGGATCTCCAGGCATTGCATAGAGTGATTCAAAAGATATTCCTCTAAATTGCGGTAATGTATCTATAAAAATATATTTATTAGACTTCGCAATTCCCTCTATTATTGAATGTATGTAATCGAATTTATAATCGATTAAATTATTTATGTCTGGGATCATAACAAGGTAAATTCTTATATTGTTAGTTTCTGCGTAATCAGCCAATTTTTCTAAATTTCTTTCCATGATTTGAAATCCAATACTATTTTTTTTATATAATGAACGATAATATTCCTCCATAGAATTTTGCCCTCTGCTGTTAATTGTTCTGTTAAATGCTGTCCAAACTGTTACAGCTAGTTGACTATTCCTAAGTAAATAATTTGGTTTTGTTGGCTTTAAGTCTTCTGCATCTCTCAAAAAATAATTTATTACTATATCCGTAGGTTGTAAATCCTTGAGTTTTTCAAAAAATCTTGTTACGTAGCGATTTGTATTGTAATTTAACATTCCGCCATTTAAAACTTCCACATCTTCTCCATTTTTTAGAAACAATTTTTCTACTCTATTTGTAACAACATCTTCTTCATTTACTCCCCAACCTAAAGTGATAGATCCTCCAAGAAAAAGTATTCGTCGCTCAACTGAGTTTTTTACTTTGTCTCCTCTCAAACCTCTTTCATTAATACGAAAATTTATATTTTGATAAGTCCCTTTTTTATTTTTGAGGTGCTCATAATCTAAATCTGGATTTTCGCTTTTAATCTTTAAATCTTTTGCGTATTTCCATATTTCAATATCATAGTTATCCATTCTCGAATTCTTAGCCCTTAATATAACTTCAGCAGTCCCTAAACCTACAGAAGTTGAAATCAAAAACAAGAAAAAAGATAATACAATATCAATATTTTTTTTATTCATTTTTTCCTAATTTTGGATTTATATTAATATATTCTTAATCTAGATAGTATTTTTGTTCTAAATAAATTACTTTAACAATGATTTTTTAGTCAAGCCATTAATGACCAAGTTTCGTCTTTTTTTAAATTTTCTCATGTTAATAAATTAAATAACATTTCTTCATTTCTTCTATGAATAACATTTTTATTAATTAAATTTTAAAGTACAGAATGGTCTAAAGAAGCTTAGAAAATTACATACAAAAGTTATGTATTTACTAAATGCCGTCTAAAAACCCATAGTATGAATGCAAAAATTAAGTGGAGCCAAGGAGACTCGAACTCCTGACCCCCTGCATGCCATGCAGGTGCTCTACCAGCTGAGCTATGGCCC
>MDTE01124201.1_pt1 | contig 27238 bp, 28 predicted proteins | sample 811231 | NCBI WGS metagenome assembly MDTE01 (sample SAMN05326651, study PRJNA326480) | marine metagenome | isolation source: seawater | place: Indian Ocean: Red Sea | collected 2010
AATAGCAAGATATAATGATTCCAGGTAAGAAAAATATTTGCAAATATGCAAATAAAACTTGAATTAAATATATTTTTTCAATCAAAATTAGTTATAAAAAGTTTACATGCAATGGATTTTCATCAGCAGATGGAATAATTTTACTAAGATCTTTAATGTGATCATCTAAAGCTTTGCTTACGTAATGCTGTATGGGTAAAGTCCCCATCATAGTTTGAGCATCAAAGTTTGGTGAAGCTAGGTAATTCATGATTTGCCAGTATCTTTCAGAATTAAATACATCTTTAAATCTCTCATCTACAAAATTTCCAATATGAAGTTTTGAATATCTAGCATTAAAAAACATACCTGATGGAGCAATTAATCCACTACCACTTATTTGTAATAAGAATTGAGGTCCATAAAACCTTTTATAAGAAGGCTTGCCCTTATCTTTAATTTTGTCCCATTTAACAATAATTTTTGTATTTTCGTTACCCAATTCTTCTGCTTTGTTTAATAGCTCATACATTTCTTCATATTTAGAATAATCTACACCAAGTGTTCCAAATTCATCATCTGAACAATGCTTAATAACTCCATAATCGACCCCTAATTCTACTGCTAATTTAGCAAATGGCAAAATTTCGTCTTTAAATTCTGGCATTAAAACCATTTGTATTCCTAAAGTTACTTTCAAGTTTAACTTTTTTTTTAAATCAACTGCATACTTAATATGTTTCATAGCTCTATCAAAAACTTCTGTATGACTTGCATCTTTAAACATTATACGAGCATATCCTTCAGGAGTTCCTGCAGCACACGTAAATCTAACCCAAGTTAAATGAGGTAAAACTTGATCAATTTTTTCTGGTTCCCATTCCCAACCATTTGTTGCGTTACCTACATCAATGCCTACATTTGCAGCATGTTGAATAAAAGGCACATATGCTTTTGACAAAGTACTTTCACCATCTGATATAAGTGATACACCTTTAACACCCACTTCCGCAAAGTCGTCAACCAAATCTAAAGCTTGTTTAACTTTTATTGATGAGCGTTCTTGAGGTTCTTGAACCATTGCGTAACAAAAGGAGCACATTGCACCACAAGCTCGTGTTAGTGCCATGTCTACACTTACTGGAGCAATTCTTTCTCCATTCTCCCATGCTTTTACTCTTTCATAATGATATGAAAGTTTATGTGAGTCTAATATAAGTTTTCCTTCCTTTGTATCGACAGCATTATTTTCAAATTTATTTTTTTCCATAAAATTTATTCTTCAGTTTTAAATTTTATTCCTCTAAGATTTCTTAGTTTACTTTTGTCTCCAACAGGTTCAAGCCAGATTGTAATACCTTTATCTAAATCATTTTTTAGCATTTGTTCAAACCCAAGAAGTAATATGCCTCTTTCTCCTGCAGGTATATTTTTTTCGATTTTTAAAGTTATTTGTCCGTTTTCATCTGCACTAATTATCTCAAAATCAGAGTATACATTATTCAATTTTATTTTTTCAATTATTAAATTAATTCTCTCTTTTTCTGTTTTTTCTCTCCATTCTATTGTGGTTGTCGGAGAATTAGCTTCTGAATATTCTTTAGTAATATAATTTATCATAATTTATGTCTATCCTTATAGAATTAAATACTTAACTTTGGTAGAATTTATTTATTAAATTTGAAATATAAACTATTTGTTTTTTCTCTAAAAATTGATTTATAGGCAAAGATAGTATTTTTTTAGATTGTGACTCTGTAGAGATAAAACTTCCTTTTTTATAGCCCATTTTTTTTGAGCATGTTTGTAAGTGAATTGGAATAGGATAGTGTATTGCTGATCCAACACCATTTTTCTCTAGATATTTTTTTAATTTATCTCTTTTATCTACTTGTACTACAAAAGTATGATAGGTATTAAATTCATTCTTATTTTCTTTTGGGACAAAAACTTTATTTAAATCAAGATTATCTAAATAAATCTGAACATTTGCTCTTCTTTTTTTTATTATATAATTTAGATTTTTTAGTCTAAAATTTAAAATTGCTGCTTGCAAGTTGTCCATCCTTGAAACATATCCAAAATTTCTTACATTATTTCTGTCATCTTCCATGCCATGAGATCTAAGATTTCTGATTGTATCATAAATTTTTTTATTATTCGTAGTTAAAAAACCACCATCGCCTGATGCGTTTAAATTTTTTAAGGGGTGAGTAGAAAAACATCCTATCTCTCCCCAGGAACCGGACATTTTATTTTTATATTTTGACATAATTGACTGAGCACTATCTTCAATTACTGGAATATTATATTTTCTTGAAATCTTCATTATTTTATCCATTGCACACATTCTACCAGTAAGATGAACAGGCATTATTGCTTTTGTTTTTTTAGTAATTTTTTTTTCAATTAAATTTTCATCAATATTTTGATCTTTTTTTACATCAACAAATATTGGTTTTGCTCCAAGATGGATAATAACTGCAGTTGATGCGACAAAAGAATTTGGTGGAGTTATTACTTCATCACCTTTTCTAACACCCAACATATGTAGGCCAAGTGTTAAAGCGTCTGTACCACTATTTAGTGAAACACAATACTTTGTTTTACACATCTTCGAAATATTTTTTTCAAATTTCTGAACTTCATCTCCGCCAATCCAATTTCCTGATGATAATGACTTATCGATTACAGATAGCAAATCTTTACGTTCTGATAAATATTGTCTTTTAACATTCACATAAGGTATTTTCATTTTAAGAATAGAAATTTTTTACACAGTCTACAATATATTTCATTTCTTTTTTCGATAAATGCTGGTCACAAGGAAAACTTATTATTGATTTAGCGTGTCTATCTGCTACAGGAAAATCACCTATTTTATGATTTAGGTATTTCATTGCTTTTTGTCTATACATCGGAATTGGATAGTGAATTTTTGCTTCGATACCTTTTTGAATACAATATTTTAATAACTCATCTCTTTTTTCAGCAAATACAATATATAGATGATATACAATCTTATAATTTTTTAATCTTGGTGGTATAGAGATCTCTTTAATTTTAGACAAGTTTTTGTCAAAATAATTTGCATTTTTTATTCTTTGATTAGCGATTTTTTTTGCACTAGGAATTAACCAATTTCCAACAACCGCTTGGAATGTATCAAGTCTTGAGTTATATCCACAAAGCTCAACATTATCCCTATCAGATAATCCGTGATTTCTTAATAACTTTAAGTGCTGATAGTATTTTTTGTTACTCGTTACAATTATACCTCCATCTGACCAAACGTTAATATTTTTGAGCGGATGTAATGAAAAAGCACCAAAATCACTCCAAGTACCAGAATTTTTTTTATTAATAGATGCTAATATTGACTGACACGCATCTTCAATAATAGGTAAATTATATTTTTTTGCAATTTTATTTAACTTTGGCATGTTAGTCATGTATCCAGTAAAATGAACTGGAACGATTGCTTTAGTTCTTTTTGTAATTTTTTTTTCAATTAAGTTTACGTCCATACAAAAACTATCATCACAATCAACGAAAACTGGTTTTGCTCCAAGTTCACAAATAGCTCCAACTGTAGCAACAAAAGTATTTGCTGCGGTGATAATCTCATCACCATGTTTTATACCTATTGCTTTTAAACTTAATTTAATTGCATCCGTACCTGAATTAACTCCTATTGCATATTTTGTTCCAATAAGTTTTGCAAACTTCTTTTCGAACACTTCCAAAGGTTTACCCAAAGTAAAATCACCTGTTTTTACAAAGTCTTTAAGATTTTTCCATAGTTCTGGGCAATTTCCAAACTGTTGAGATAAATAAGAATATCTTACTTTCATTAAAAAGGACCTTTAAAGCTTAAATCAGGTACGTCAACTGGAATATTTGGCTCAACTTTTTTTAACAATTTATCTTTGTTTTTCTCTTTCCCCATCAATTTCAAAATTTTTAGGAGAATTGTCTTTTTATTTGGATAATATCTATTCACCAAATGTCTTGATGAGGGGGTTGGGAGAAAGGGTAATCCTATTCTTACTGGTTTTGATTTTAATTTTTCCATACATGTTTCTGAAATTCTACTTATAATCTCAGAGCCAATGCCCAAATTTTTAAATCCACTATCTATAACAACAATCCTACCAGTTTTTTTTACGGATTTAATTATTGATTTAATTTCTAAGGGTTGAATTACATTTAAATCAAATAGATCAAAAGTAATTTTTTCTTCTTTTAAAATTTTTTGTATTTCAATTACTTCTAGCAAGTTATAACCATTAGCTATTACTGTTAAATTTTTTCCTGTTTTAATTTTTTTTATTTCATTTATATTTTGATAATAATATTTCTTTGGAACGTTCCCCTTAATGTTATGTAGCCATCTGTGTTCTAGAATTACGACAGGATTTGGATCTTTAATAGCAGCTAGCATCATACCTTTAAAATCATTTGGAAAAGTTGGCATTATCACTTTAAGTCCTGGAATTGATGCAAATAAACTATCTAAAATTTGAGAATGCATTGGTCCTTGCCCCCACCCACGACCAATTATCATTCTTATAACAATAGGGACAGTGTGTTTAGAATTTGATACAAAATAAGCTTTTGCACAATTATTCATAATTTGCTCCAATGCCAATAAAGCAAAATCAACTCTTTGATGAATCTGTATTGGTTTTAAACCCATCATAGCAGAACCTATACACAAACCAGTCATTGCATTTTCAGAGATAGGAGTTTCAATTACCCTATTAGATGAAAATTTTTTTTTAAGATTTTTCGTTGTTCCAAAAATTTCTTTTGGATCATTAACACCCTCGCCAATTACAAAAACTTTTTTATCTTTCTTCATAGCCATGATAGTTGCTTCATTAATTGCTTCACTTACAGTAATTATCCTATCTTTAGGCATATAATTTTATTTTATCTAGTTTAGTCCCAATAAATTTATTTTTTTTACAAATTTCAAAAGTTTTAATTATATTTTTTTCACATTTATAATTTAGTTCATTTAGTTTTTTTTCATTAATCAATTTTTTTTGTATTAAAATTTTTTCTATTTTTTTTAAAGGATCATTTTTTTTCCAATAATTAACCTCTTTTGGATTTCTATAATTAAGATTATCATCCATATTAGGTCCACAATGCTCAAAATATCTATATGTATCTAAAAGAAGAAATTGTGGTTTTTTTGTTTGTTTTATTTGTTTAATTATTTTTTTTGATTTTTTATAAATTTTAATTACATCATTGCCATTTATAAAATGTGTTTTTATATCAAAAGCTTTAGAAATTTTTTTAATAAGATTTTTTGGTTGCCTTTCATTTATATTTGTGAAGCATGAAAATAAATTATTTTCACACACAAACAGAACAGGCAAAGAGAGAATTTTTGCATAATTGAGGCTTTCATAAAAAACACCTTCTTCAATTGCTGCATCACCAAGAAAAATAACTGCAATATTATTTTTTTTGTTATATTTTAAATAAAAACCAGCACCAACCCCAACAGGTATTGAGCTCGAAACTATAGGTACACTTGAAAGAATACCTTTCTTTTGATCAAACAAATGCATTGAGCCACCTCTACCTCCACTACATCCAAAAGAATTTCCGTACAATTCATTAATCATTTTCTTCATACTCCCACCTTTAGCTAAATAGTGAGCATGACATCTATGATTACTAACAATTTGATCTTTATCTTTGAGATTTTGACAAATACCTACAGCTACAGCTTCTTGACCAATTGAAAGATGTATTGGGCACCTCATTTCTTGGTTTTTGTATTTTTTTGAAATTGTTTCTTCCAGAATTCTTATTTTTAATATTTCTAAGTATATTTTCTTAAAATTAATTTTATCAGTCATTTATAAGGGAACTAATTTTTTTATTTATAATTTTAATATTATAATAACTGTCATCTTCAAAAGTATTTAATAATTTTTTACTTAAAAAAGCATCTACTAAATCATCTATAGCGTTTTTAATAGTTTTTTTTGTTTTAAAACCTATTTTATTATAAATTTTTTCTGATGATATTTTGTATGATCTTTGATCCAAAACTTTTTCACGGATTAGCTTTGCGTCAGGACAAGATTTGTTTACCATTTCTGCTAACTTATTTACTGAATGATTTTCATCACCAACATTAAAAACTTCATTGTTTGAAGCTTCTGCATTCTTAATTACATGAATATACGAGTCTGTCATATCATCTATATGGATGTTTGGTCTAAGTTGTTCACCGCCATGGATGATTATTTTTTTATTAAAAAATGCATGGTTTGTGAGAATATTTACAATCACATCTAACCTCTGTCTTTCAGAATATCCACATACTGTAGCGGGTCTTATAACTGTTTTTAAAAATTTTCCCTCATTATTTAGAAGAACATTTTCACATTCGAGTTTAAATTTTGAATAATCGGTTATAGGTTCTGCTTTAAGATCTTCAGTTACTGAAGGCTCATCTTTAATTCCATAAACACTAGATGAAGATGCATATATAAATTGATTAATATTAAATTTTTTAATTTTATTCATCAGTTTTGGAAAGCATTTATAATTAATGTCTTCACCTAATTTAGGATTTAATTCATACGAAGGATCATTTGATATACAAGCAAGATGAATAATAATATTAATATTTTCTAAATAACTTTCTAACTTGTTTAGATTTCTTATGTCCTCTTTAACAATTTTAAGTTTTCTGTTTTTTAGAATGTCCGAGAATACATTTTCTTTATAAAGTAATAAATCGTAGACAATTACATTATGACCTTGATTTAAAAGTTTTCTAACTAGGTTGCACCCAACATAGCCACCACCACCAAGAATTAAAATGTTTTTGTTATTCATTATTTTAAAATTGTACTTAGGTATGTTAAAAAATTATCAAAATCAATTTTTTTACTATGACCTCTAATATTGGTCTTTAAAGAGCCAATAGTATTACCAATAATGGAAAGTTCATCTATTTCAAAGCCACAACTTGCAAATAAACTCGTAATTACAAAATAAGCATCCCCGGCGCCCATTGTATCTACAACTTTGTTTGAAATTACAGGCATTCTGTATTTTTTATTCTTTTCAAACACAATTGACCCATCTTTACCAAGAGTAATTGCAAATTTTTTAGTTTTAATTTTTTTTGATAGTATTTTATTATAAATTTCTTCTGGGGAGAGAAATTTATTTTTTGCAGCTAATTTTGCTTCAGGGTAGTCTATACAAATATAATCTGCTTTTTTATATTTTGTTACCAAATTATAACCTTGATTTGCACTATTACTCTGCGCATTTACACACAAATATTTTGAGTTTTTTTGTATAAAGTCTATTACCTTGTTGGTCAAAAAATTATGACCAAAATCATTAACTATAATAACATCAAATTTTTTTATATTTTTAGATAAATAGTTAAAAATCTTTTTTTCGTCAAAATTTGATATAGGTTTGTCAATCATTTTATAAATTTGAAATAGCTTTCTATTTAAACCATTTTCTACATACCTTATTTTCTCAATTGTTTTAAAACTTTTTAATTTCAAATTTTGAATATTTATATTTGTATTGAAAGTTTTTAATATTTTATTCAAAACTGGTTTATCATAAGAAGTAAGAACACTTACATTTTCAGAAAATGATGATAGGTGAACTGCGGCTGCCAAAACGCCACCAGCAAAAACTTCATTTTTTAAAAGTAGATTAGAGATTAAATTTTCTTTAGGTGTTTTTCCTAAGGGTTGAACATACTTGTATTCATCCACTATAGTTTCACCAATTAATAAAATTTTTTTATTTTTAATTATTTTTATATTTTTTAAAATTTTATTAATTATTTGTTTTTTATTTATTTCTTTTATTTTTTCTTTTAATTCTTTAGAAAAATTATCGAAATAATTATTTATAAGATTTGATGAGCTAAAAGTTATTTCATTAGAAAAAATTGTTTTACCTCCATACTTTTTAACCTCATCTTTTTCTTTTTTAATTTTGTTTGTTATATCTTTTGAATCTTTTCTGTACTCTTCACCTTTTAAGTAAAAATCAGGCTGAATAGCTCTTATTGCAGGTATTGCACTTGCATGGTTTACTATAAATACTTCATCTACAAATTTTAAAGATTTTAGCATTTCTTTTCTAAATATATCTTTAAAATATGGTCTGCCTTTTCCCTTTTGAACAAATTTATCTGCCGTAATAGTGACAATTAGTTTATCACCATATTTTTTTCCATATTTTAAATGTTTTATATGCCCTAGATGAAGCACATCAAATGTTCCATGAGCTAATACAATTTTTTTATTTTGTTTTTTTAAATTTAAAGAATATTTATTTAACATAATTTTTTATTTAATTTACTTTTTAACATTTAAAAATACATATTTTTTTTGAATTCCTCGGTCTTTAAGCTCTTGAATACGTTTTCTGTATATTTCATCTTCTAAAAATTGTGATTTAATATGCTTAATTATTGCAAATTTAAAAATTGTTTTAAATGGATATAAAAAGATTGGAAGTTTAATATCAAAACTATCATGTAAGCAAGTTTTATTACTTTTTTCATCATATGTAGTTTTAGAAATTAAGTTTACTTCAAAAAATAAAAATTTTTCTTGTTGCAAAATTTCAAACTCTTTGTCAATTTTTCTCCAACCTTTAACTCTAATTTTAAAAAAAAAAAATATTTTTCTAATTACGTTATAAGATATAAAACTGTATAATTTATTTACATTCAAATTTTTATTTAATTCGATTTGATTAAAATTAATTTTAAAATTTGTTTTCTTATGTAAATAATCAATATGCTCCATGTCTTGAGCAATTATCCATGATTGCTGATGATTGAAATTTGTATATTGTTTGTAATCAAATATTAAGCTGCACTTCATTTTCAATCTTCTATTATTAATGGATCATGAGAAATAATTTTATATTTCTTAATTTTTTTAAATATTTTGTTATCACTGGTGCAATCTGTTATATTAAATTTAATTCCATGGAAAGGACATATTAATTTATTTGGACTGCTTTTATAAATCTCAAGTCTTCCACCGAAGTGAGGACAAATGCTATCAATTACCTCTATTCTCCCATTGTGATTTAGAATAATTACTTCTTTGTCTACATCAATCCATTCATAAAAAGGAAATTTTTTTTGATATTTGATAGTATATTTTCTTGTCATAAAATTTATATATTGTTTTAAGTATTTTCAAAAAGAATATTATGAATAATAAAATTTATGAAAAAATTTACAATAAAGTTTTTATATACAAACATTGAAATTTACAATTTTTTTTTCCCTTTTAATAAAAATTTGATAAATATTCACTCAAACAAAAAAAAATTTGTTGTTTGTCTTAATTTACTTTGGAAAAACTTTCCTATTAATTTGAAAATTAAATTTTCTTTGTTTTTAATTTTTATTCAAGTTCTTCCGATTTTTTATTATTTAAAATTTTTTCATTTCCTTACTTTAAATCAAAAAAAAAATTTTATACAAAAACTAAAAAATTACAAAATTCAAATTTTAATCAAAGGATTGCTTGCGATTAAAAGTCAATCAATAATAATCTATTATTCAATCTTTAAGGGTAATATTAATTATGATTAAAAAATTAGAGTATGATTTTGTTATAATTGGGTCTGGAGCTGCAGGAGGTACAATTTTTGAAAAATTTAAAAAACAAAATAAAAACACATTGCTAATTGAGCAAGGAGATTCCTTAAATAAAAATGAAAATTATAATTTTTTTTTTAAATCATTGAAGAAATTTTGGAAATTCTCTGGATACCAATATGCAACTGGCAATATTTCACTTCCGCTTCTTCAAGGTATTTCAGTCGGTGGTTCCACAACAATTAATGGGTCAATAATGCAAGATTTGGATGAAAGTTTTTGTGATAAATTAAATGAGTTATTAGAATTAAAAAATAAACGTTTTACTTACAAGAATTTACTTAAATATCAATCAGAAATTAAAAATGAATTAAATATCTCATCTGAAGAAATTAATTTAAATTATCATAATTTTAATGAATTTGTAAAAAATTATGGATGGAGATTAAAAAGTCCGAATTTATCAAAATCAAATGATGCGGATTTAAAAAAAATTTTATCAGGAAATTCAATTGAAACACATTTTCTAAGAAAATTTAATAGACAAGATATCTTATCAAATGTTGAAGTGATAAAATTAGTTTTAGATAAAAAAAAAGTAATTGGAGTTAATTGTTATGACAAAATTTCCAAAAAAAAATTCTTTATTAGAGTAAATAAAAATTTAGTAGTAAGTTGTGGGACAATTGGTAGTGCAAATTTATTATTAAAATCAAAAATTAAAAATAACAATATTGGTAAAAAATTTTCATGCCATTTAAGTGGTGCTATAGACTCTTTTATTTTGGATAAAAATATTTTAATCAATAATAAATCTCAAGCATTAGAAATAATTACAAATAATGAAGAATTTAGAAAATTTGCTTTGCAAAGAATACCTCATGAAATTTTACTTGCAAGATTACCTGAAAACGAATTAAGTTTTTATTATGAAAACATAAACAACATATCTTCATGGGTTTTTAATGTTTCAACTTTTAGCACTGGTTATTTAAAAAAAAGTTTTATTGGATATAACCTTAATTATGATATTTCAAAAAAAGAAGAGGATAAAATTAAAAATTTCATACTTTTAATTTCAGAATTTCTTTTTGCTTTAGGATCGAAAACAGTATTTCCAAACTTGATAAATACTAAAAGTGACGGTTTTAAAAATTTTAAAGAACTAAAATATTTTATTACAAGAAGTAAAGCTAAAGATTTTTTGTTAACTTCATCACATCTTTTTGGCACTACGTGTATTGGTAAAAATGATAAAACTGGAGTTATCGATGAAAATTTTAAAGTCTATGGTTACGATAATTTGCATATTTTTGATGCGGGTGTTTTCCCTTTCCCAACAGAATCAAACCCTCAATTAACAATTATGATCTATGCAAAATTAGTATCTGATATAATTTTGAATCAATAATTTAAGGTTTTATTAAAATTTAAAATAATTTAAAAATATTGAATGACAAAAAAACAAGTTTTGATATTTGGAGCATCAAGCGGATTAGGCAAGGAATTATCAAAAGTTTTTTTAAAAGAAGGCTATCAAGTTATTGGTTTAGCATCTACTAAGAAAAAATCAAAAAAAATTCTAGCAGAAATTAATTCAAAGTTTTTTACATGCAATTATGGTGATCTGAAAAAAAAAAGTGATCTTCAAAAGATTAAAAAAATTATTAAAAAAAATAAAAAATTAGATTTGATAATATTTTCATCCTCAGTTTTAACTGTTTCTAAGTTTTCTAATAATCCAGATAATAATTTTGAGAACGATCTAAATATTAATGCTTTATCTTTCATTTATATTTTTAAATATTTTATGAAATTAAAAAAAAATAATAATATTAACTTGATTGTTATTCTTTCTAATCTGGCAATTATGGGAATTAAAAACCTCTCTTCGTATTCAATATCAAAAGCTATATTACAAAGTTTTACAGAGAGTATTAGAGGAGAATTAACAAATAGTAATGTGATGGCAGTATATCCAGGTGCAATGGAAACTAATTTTGATAAGAACGCAAAAATTCAAGATAAGAGTTTAAATTACAAGCTTAAAAGAAAAAAACAATCACCCAAAATAGTTGCAAAAAAAATCTACAGCAGTTATTTAAAAAATAAAAAATTTGTTTACATAAGCTTTTCAACTAAAATCATTTTGTTTTTGAAATCTTTATCTGCAAACTTGTTGATTAAATTAATAAATATTATTTATAAATAAAATTATTTTTTTCTATATATTGAGCAAGAATATGCATAATTATTTGAAAGCAATCTTCTACTACGCCAAAGTTTTTAGATTTAAATATCAATTTGTAATCTGCATATCTTTTTGCAATTCCTCCATTAAAACCACCAAAAAAAATAATTTTTAAATTTCTTTTTCTTGCTAATTTCATTGCATTAATTATATTTTTTGAGTTTCCCGATACACTAAAACATATTAATAAATCACCTAAATTATGTAAGTTGTCCAATGAATTTGCGAATATGTTTTCATAACCATTATCATTTGCTATCGCTGTCATAATATCTGTATTAGATACAAGACTTATTGCCTTAGGTTTATATTTTTTAGATCTTTTTATTCCTTCTCTATGGTCGCATTCCCAGTGATTAGAGATAGATGCAGAACCTCCATTTCCACATATAAAAATATTTTTTTTCGCTTGATATTTTTTTTTAATTAAACTTTCAATTTTCTCCAATTCGTTTTGGTTGATATTTTTAAAAGTATTATTTAGTTCTTTATTATAATTATTAATAAATTTTTTAAGATTAATTTTTTTTTTCATTTACTTTAATTTATATATATCTAAATTGTATAATTTACTCAAAAATATTTAAATGACAACTTCTACAAATATTACTGATAAATATCAAAATTTTTTATTTTACATAATTTGTCTTTTGCCATTAGGGCTGATATTTTCTAGAGCATTTGCTGAATTTTTAGTGATAATAATATCTATCTTAGTAATTTTTAACTTTAAAAAATTAAATAAATTTTTTTTATCAAAATATATCAAAATAGATTTTTTAATTTTGTTAATTTTTTTTTTATACTTATTATGTAATCTTTTTTTTTCATCAAAAATTTCTTTATCAATAGAAAGAACATTTCCATTTATAAGATGGCTTTTTTTTGTTATTGGTGTCTCCTATTTTTTTGCATTAGCAGATAGATATAAAATTAATTTATTTGTAAAATTTTTTATAGCAATCTTAGTTTTACAATGTGTTTATTCCATAATTGAATTTACAATTATTCAGTATAATCAATATTTTATTGAATTTGATTCCTCGTTAAAAAATCAATCTTTTGAATATAGAGCAAATGGTTTTTTTAAAGATGCAAAATCAGGCTCTTACTTATCTAAATTTTTTTTAATTCCATTTCTATGGATTTATTCGAAACAATCTTTAAATTATAAAACAATATCATTTATTACAATTATATTTTTAGGAATTTTTATTTCGGGAGAGAGAGCTGCTATTATTATCTTGTTTTTTACTCTTTTCTTAGTTTTTATTTTTCTTAAAAATGAAAGATTAAAGTTTTTAAAAATATTTTTAATAGCCTTTATAAGTTTAGCTATTTTGCTTTTAAGTGTTCCCCATTATAAAACTAGAATAGTTGACTCAACTTTCTACTTATTAGGGCTTAATAAATTTATTGATGATACAAAATTAGAAGAAGCTTATCACAATTCTGGTGGTGATATTTTAGAGGAAATAAATACATTTTATGACTCACAGCATGGAGCACATTTTTTAACAGCAATTGAAATTTGGAAAAAAAATAAGTTTTTTGGCTCAGGTTTAAAAACTTTTAGATACATGTCTCCAAATGAGGAATATGAAAATATAAATTCAAAAAATAAACATTTAAGAGTAGCAACCCATCCACATAATTATTATTTGGAAATCTTAAGTGAATTAGGACTTTTTGGTTTAATTATATTTGTTTTATTAGGATTTAGAGTTTTATATAGCTTAATTTTATTAAGAAATTTAGATCAGAAAGATTATTTTTATATTGCCCCTACAATTTTATGTTTAGTTTTTTTCTGGCCTTTAATGACTACTGGTAGCTTTTTTACTAATTGGGTTGGAATAATATTTTGGTTTTTGTTTGCAATGAGTGTTGGCTTTAAATATAGATACTTTTTAAATAACAATGATATAAAAAATTAATGAGAAAAAAAACTGCTTTGGTTACAGGAATATGTGGACAAGATGGCGCCTATTTAGCAGAGTTATTATTAAAAAAAAATTATAAAGTAATTGGAGCAGATAGACGATCTTCTAGAAATAATTATTGGAGATTAAAAGAACTAAAAATTTTTAAAAAAATAATTATAGAAGATTTTGAGTTAACAGAAATTAATAATATTTATAATCTTTTTAGAAAATATAATTTTGACGAAGTTTATAATTTTGCAGCTCAATCATTTGTTAAAGCATCATTTTCTACCCCAATTAATACTGCTGATGTGAATGCTCTGGGTGTTTTGAGAATTTTAGAAGTTATAAGAAACCAAAATAAAAAAATTAAATTTTTTCAGGCATCAACATCTGAAATGATTGGAAATTCAAACAATATTTCTCAAAACGAAAATGCTAAATTTGACCCTCAGAGTCCCTATGGGGTATCAAAAGTTTTTGCGCATCAGGTAGTTAAAAATTATAGAGATGCATATGGATTATATGCTTGTTGTGCAATTAGCTTTAATCATGAATCTCCGCTCAGAGGAGAGGAGTTTGTTACTAAAAAAATAATAAAAAGTTTAACAGAAATTAAAAAGGGTAAAATTTCTTTTTTTGAAATTGGAAATTTATACGCTAAAAGAGATTGGGGATATGCAAAAGATTATGTAGAAGCGTTTTGGAAAATATTGCAATTAAGAAAGCCAGATGATTTTGTAATTGCAACCGGTAAATCATATACTATTAAACATTTTTTAGATTTGTCACTGAAAAAATTAGATTTTAAATATAAGTGGATTGGTAAGGGTTTGGAAATGAAATGTATTGACCTTCAATCAGGAAAAATAATTATAAAGATAAATAAAAAATACTTTAGACCAACAGAGGTTCATTATCTTCATGGTAACTATAAAAAAGCTAAAACTAAACTAAAATGGTCTCCAAAAACTAATCTAAAAAAACTTATAGATATAATGTGTGAGTTTGAGTTAATTAAATCTTAAAATTCAAAATAAGTATACTTCTTTATTTTATTAATCTTACTAAGAATAGTGTTAATGACTATTTGAGAAAAATTTTTTGATCTATAATCTTTAGGAACCTCTAAAGTGTATTTTTTTTTAAATTCTGAAATAGTTTTTAACATTTCACTATAATTTTTAGGATCTAGATCATATAAAGCATTTATTCCCTCATCATCTCCTTCAGGTCGTTCATGAGCTTCTCTTATGATTATAGAATTAATTTTTAATATAGATGACTCTTCTACTATTGTTCCACTATCAGAAAATACTAAATATGCATTTTTTTGCAAATATATATAATCAGTGAATGAAAAAGGTTTATTTATTAATACAAATCTTGAAAGATTTTTGATTTTATCTGACTTGAGTAACTTTTTTTTAAATCTCGGGTGCATGCTTAATACAATTTTTTTATCTAACTTTTTTAATTTCGATATAAATTTTATTAAATTAATAAAATTAGCTTTATTATCTAAATTTTCCTCTCTATGTGAACTTAGTAGTATGTAATTATTTTTTTCAATACCTAATTTTTCTAGAATTTTAGATTTTAAAATTTTATTCAAGTTTTTATTGATTATTTCAGGCATTGGCGACCCAGTTTTAATTATTTTGCTTGGGTGAATACCCTCTCTTAAAAGATTTTTTCTAGCATGTTCAGTATAAACCATATTTATATCACTCAAGTGATCAATAATTCTTCTATTAGATTCCTCTGGCACTCTTTCATCAAAACATCTATTCCCAGCTTCTAAATGGAAAATAGGTATTTTAAATTTTTTTGCAACTAATGCTGAAAGACCACTATTAGTATCACCAAGAATAAGAATACTATCTGGATTAAATGAAATAATTTTTTTTTCTACATAAATAAATATTTCACTAATATTTTGAAATAAAGATTTATTTTTGAGAATACATTTAAAGTCAGGTTTTCTTAATTTGAGATCTTTAAAAAAAACATCATTAAGATTTTTGTCATAATTTTGACCTGTATGAAGTAGTTTATGATTAAAATATTTGTCTAATTTAGGTAAAAGACAACTTAATTTAATTATTTCTGGTCTAGTTCCTGCTATTGTTAATAATTTTCTCATTTACCATTTACTTATATTATAAACTATTGAAAGAATACCTCTTTCATTAAATGGAGCACTCCCTTTATGATAATTTGAGGTATCTTCTAAAAATCCCTTTCCTTTTTTACCAAATATTTCATATATTTGTTCTGAAAAATTTTTTTCAATGAACTTATCACTTACTCTTCTGTAAACACCTTGAATGAGTTTTTTATTTTTGTTTCCTCTTTTAATATAAATATGACTACCATCTTTTTCGTCTTTAACGTCTGTTAAATAGAAAAAAAGCTTTAGAAATTTAAATCCATCTACATCATAATGATATCCATATTCGTTATTTGGGGGCTCTATAATATTATTATTTTCATCAAAGCAGGGTATTGACCAAAATATTTGCGAAGAACTTATTATTGGATTCATTTCAAAATAATCTTTTATTAAATTAATAATTTTTTCATCTCTAGCAATTTTATCTATAGTATGACAATTTAAATGAGGATTATTGATATTCATTATATACAGATCCTTTTGATTAAATCTGTTTGAAAAATCTAATTTATAATTTTTGTTCCTGTTAAAATTAAATTTGTTATTTTTGCAGTATTCTAATATTTTGTTTACTTCAGACTGAGGTAAAAATATATCATCAAAAATTCCGTCATTTTGTAATTTTTTTAAAGCATTAGAGTGATTAATTTCACTAAAAATAGTTGGTACAGTGATGATTTTTTTATTTTTATTAAAATTCTTTATAAAATAAATAAATATTCTTGATATATTAAATCTCGTCACAACTCTTTTTATACGAGTTAGATATGGGACATTTTTGTTAAAAAACTCACCGTATAAAGCTTTAATCAAATCAATTAATAAAATTTTCATATTTATCATTAAGTTAATTTTATACCTACTTTATTTATTTTAAATAAAATAAGTATCATGTGAACAAAAATTGAAATATTCAAAGATATAAAAAAATTATAAAGAAAATCATTCTTGGAAATAGCAAGACTAATTATAAATACTATCATAGCAAAAATTGTGCTTTTCATTATAAATTTATTGTTATTAGTTTTTGTTAGGTATGTTTCGAAGTAAGCTGAAAAACACCATAATAAAGAATGAGAGGATAATAATAAAATTATGTTTAAGTCATAAAAATTCAAATCAAAAAATTTAAAAATATAATTAGATCCAAAAATTAAACATAAATTTATAATAATAATTATGGTAAAATAATTAAAAAAAATTATTTTATTTAAATATTTATCATTTGCTAAGTAAATTTTTTTTTGGAAATAACTAATATAAGTTGCATGAAAAAAAGTTAAAATTAAGAATAATCTTTGTGCAAAAGATATAAAAGTCATTTGATTTATTTCCAGGAAATTAAAACTATATATTTTTCCATAACTCATCATTGAATTGTAAACCATAATACTTATCATGAGCGGTAATGTGAATTTAAGAGAATTTGATAATAAAATTATTTTAGAGTTTAAATTTTTTGTAATTTTTTTTAAATTAAATTGTAAAATTACATAAAAAAATAAAAAAAAGAGCTGTGTTATAAAAAAAATTAATAGATAATTAAAATTAAAATAAATATTATTTATGAATATTAAAAATAAAGTAATCAGACTTACTGGAATTGAAAAAATAAAAATTTTTGAAGGATAATCATTTGCTCTATAAAAAATTTTATAAAAATTAATTATAGATAAATAAAATATTCTTATTAATATATAAAAGTATAATATTTCTAAATTTTCAAAAAAGTAAAAGTATAAAAAAAATAATATAAATCCAAAAAAAACTAATACATAAAATATAAAAAAATAAAAAACCTCATTTATTTTTTCTAAATCTTTTTTATAGTTTTTTGATTTTTTTAAATAAAAAAAAGTATAATTTTTAAGGCCTAAATCAAAAAAAATTACAAAAATTATAGCTATTGAATATATGTACTCAATACTATTATATAAATTTTTATCATTAAAAAATTTTAAAATAATCAAAGGGGTTGCAAATATAAAAAACTTATCAAAAAAGTTTAAAACAGCATATGAGTAAATATTTTGAAATTTTTTTATCAATTTATTAATTTTAGAATCTGGTTAGTTGCTTTTTTAATTGAAAATTCTTTTTTTAAGATTTTTTCTCCATTATATTTTTTTTTTAATACTAACTTTAATTTATTTTTAATTACAGTTTCTTTATATGTATCTATCGCAATTCCAATATTGTTTTTATTTATAAAGTTAAATAATTCTATTTTTTTAGAGCAAAAGGCAATAATAGGGAGATTACAACTCATATATGTTAAGAGTTTACCAGGAAAATTATTGTACTTTATGCTTTTCTTTAATGAAATAATTCCAACATCAAATTTTGATAAATATTTTTCGTATTTATTTTGACTAATTTTGTTTATAAAATAATAGTTTTTATAATTAAGATTATCTAATTTTTGTCTTAAAATTTGATTTCCTCTTCCATCTCCAATTATATAAAATTTAAATCGATCAAAATGTAAATTAATTACAGATATGAATTTAATTAGAAATTCTAGGTCTTGCCCAAGTCCTATATTTCCTGCAAAAACAAATTTTGATTTTGTTTTTTTTAAATTAAAGGTTGGTATATATTTTTTTAATTTAATCCAATTTTTTATTGTAATTAACAATTTATCTTTAAGGATTATTTTTTTAATATATCTTTTATCGTAAGAGGATTGAACTGCTAAGACATCAAAACAATTATAAAATTGTTTTTGTCTATTTTTTAAAAATTTAAAAATCATACTGTTTTTCTTAAAAAAACCAGTATCTAATAGCCAATCTGGAAATATGTCTCTAATCAAAACCAATTTTTTTGATCCTTTTTTCATTTTTATATTCTGTATTAAACTAGTGAAAAAAATTGATGGAGAGTAACAAATTAAAAGATCATAGCTAAATTTTATATTTTTTAGATATTCTTTTTTTAATAAAAAAGACATAAATAATTCTCCAATAAATTTTAAATATAAATTTTTTGATTTAATAAATGGAACTTTTTTTCTAATTATATAAATATTTTTTTTTCTTATTATTTCGTTTTTTTTACCAACTGTAATTAAAGTAATTAAATTTTTTTTACAAAGCTCTATAACTAAATCATTTATCAGCTTTGCAGCAGCAGTTTTTTCTGGATAGTATGAGTCGCTTATGATACAAATTGATTTCAATTTATTTGAACTTTAGAAATTCTTTTCTTGTAATACCAAAATTTACTGAATCCACATATTTTCCATTAAAATACATTGCTTCTTTGCTTTTTCCTTCAATTTTCATGCCTGCTTTTATGTTGCTTTTAATGGACGCTTTGTTGTTTATATTAACCGCGCAATAAAGACTGTTAAAGTTGAGTTTGTTGAAAACATAATCTTGTATCAGCCTAGTAACTTCAGCGCCTATACCTTTTTTTCTTTTTTTAGTTTCACCTATAAGTCTTCCATATCTGCATCTTTTATTAATCCAATCTAAATCGCTAATCATACAATTTCCCAAATGCTTATTTGTTTTGTTATCACAAATTGCAAACACAATTTTATCTTTGGATTTTCTTGTATTTTCAAAAAATTTTACTGCTTCATATTCTGAAATTGGGAATCTGGCCTCTATACCTGCATTTATATTAGGGTTGTTCATCCAGCTTAAATAACTTTTTTTGATATCTTTTAATTCAAAAGGTCTCAAATAAATTAATTTACCTTTTAAAAAGTAGTTATTGTTTTTTAAGCTCATTAATTTTTTTAATATATAATCTTTTTATACTTGGTATGAGAAATTTATGTCTTTTATATTTAATATGATTGCTTTTAATTGACAAGTTATGTTTTAAAAGGTCACTATTAATAAGTCTTTTGACTTCATATTTTGGCACAAACAACCCCTTCAATTTATTTTGATTGATACACGTACTAGTTATAATTTCTTTATTTGAGTATGGTAAAAATATATTTGAAAAGCCATTTTTAAGACAAGATTGGATTAAAATTTGATTGTCAGGACCTTGTAAAAAACCAAATATTTTTAAATACATCTTTAAAAATTTATTTTTATTTTTAAATAAAATTATTATTTTTTTTATTTTATCAGCTATTGTTTTATCTATATTTTTATTTTTTAAATTAAAAAGTGGATAATAAAAAAAACCATAATAAAAAAAATAGAATTCTTCAAAATTATTTTTGGCAAAAGCTAATTTGGTTTTGTACTTTATCTCTAAAGCAACTTTTACAATAAAATTGATAAATGTATTATTAAAAATGTAAAGCAGTCTATTTAAAAAATTTGCTAATGACATAGCTGATGGGCCAAAACAAAGAATACTATCTGCAGACTGCCCAGATACAATTTCAATATTTTTTCCATATAATTTTAATATTTTCTTTATTCCAAAAAATTGAACAAAACTTGTGTGAAAGTCAAATAACATGCACTCTAATATTTTTTTAAAATTTTTTTCATTAATTTTTTCATCTACTTCTATAATTTTAAGCTTAAGGTTTAAAACTTTTGCAACTTTTGTTGATTGATAAAATCCAAATTCTGATTCCCATGTCTTTATTTTGCTTTTGAAATAAACACAATCAAAATTTGCATTTATTTCTTTTAATTTTTGTGCCAACAAAAGAGAGTCAATACCACCCGAGAAAAGTAAAATAATTTTTTTATTTTTATTTTTTAAATTATTAAGAGAATCCTTGAGAGATAAATCAAGAGACTTAATTTCATTTTCAGAATTATTTATTAATTGCTTATAAAAAATATTTTTGAAGTTATAACCTTTAAAATTAAAAGTAAAAATTGATGCTGGTGGAAATTTTTTTAAATTTTTAAAAAAGGTATCGTCACCAGATGTGTAATTTTTTGATTTCCAAAAATTAAATTCTTCATTATTAAGAATTTTAATTTTATTTTTTTTTATTAAATAATTGAAATTATTTGATATAAAAACATCACCTTTTTTAGTTAGGGTATAATACAATCTAAAGTTACCCAAAATATCGTTGTAAATTGTGATTTTTTTTTTAGATAGAATTAGTATTAAAAAATAACCATTTATATATTTTAATTTATTCTCAATATTATTTTCATTTAAAAGATCTAAATTTTTATATATTGGATTTCCAAAAAAAAGGATATTATTCTTATTTTTAAGAAAATTAGACTCTATATTTAAAAATATTTTTTTATTTTTAAAGTATAGGTTTTTTTTGTATATATTTGTCAATTTCACCATTAATAATTCAATAAAATGATTAAGACAAGAATATTAATATTTGGGGCAACAGGAATGCTTGGACATAAAATTGTTCAAATTTTATCAAGAAATAAATTTTTAAAATTATATGGTGTAAATAAAAATCTAAAAAAAAGAAAATTATTGAAAAAAAACTTTGATATTAATTTTATAAAATTAAGCAAAAAAATTTCGAAAAAAAATTTTAGTAACTTTTTCAAAAAAAATAAATTTGACTATGTAATTAATTGTCTAGGAATAATTAAGCAAAAAAATTACAATAAATCAAAAAAAGAAATATTTTTAATTAACTCAAAATTGCCAAAAATAATTAGTGACTTGTCAAATTTTTATAAATTTAAATTTATTCATTTTAGTACTGATTGTGTTTTTTCTGGAAATAAAGGTAATTATTATGAAAATGATGTTAGAGACGCAAAAGACCTTTATGGAATTTCAAAAAAAAAAGGTGAGATTGCAAATAATAAAAACACGTTAGTTCTAAGAACATCTTTTATTGGCCATGAGTTATTTGACAACAAAAGTTTACTTAATTGGTTTTTATATTCTAGTAAACAAGAAGTTGATGGGTATGATAAAGCTTTTTTTTCTGGATTAACCAATTTAGAAATATCAAATTTTATTAACAAAATTATTTTAAAAAATAAATTTCATTCAGGAATTTTTAATTTATCAGGATTTAAAATATCAAAATACAAATTATTAAAAATATTAAATAAGAAATACAATTCAAAGAAAATTATTTATAAAAATATATCTTTTAAAATCGATAGATCGCTTAATAATAAAAAAATAAAAAGTAAATTTAAATTTAAAGCAAAGTCTTGGAGTCTACTAGTAAGTCAAATGAAAAGTGATTATAAAAAATATATAGGAAAACTTTATTAAATAAATTTATTTATTTCATTTGATAAGATTTCAATATTTTTTTTATCTAGTATTTTTGGATTTGTAATCGTATTTGAAATTATACCCTCAAAGGATCTTTGGTGTACAAATTTTTTAAAATTTTTGACAGAAAGTTTATTTTTATTATCTTTATTTTTAGATTTTAAAAGCTCCTCTAAATTTATACAATTTTTTAAGTCCTCAATATTGATTTTATGACAATTTTTAAGTTTATTGAAAAAACAGTTAGCAAAAGTAAAAGAGGTAATATTTTTCATTGCACTCTCGTAAGCAATTGTGCCAGCTTGTGAAATTATTAAATTAAATTTTTTTAATTTTTTATTAACATTGTAGTTCTCATCAAGAATAAATATATTTGGATATTTTTTTATATTTTTATAAAATTCTATATTACGCAATCCTATAGCTGCGTTATGTTCTTTAATGTAAAGATGCGAATTATTACTTAATGATTTGTAAATGTTTAGTATTAGGTTCTCTTGATTTTCATAATATCTAGATTTAACATCTGACCCAGCTTCAGGTTGAACTTGTAAGGCGTATAATATATTAAACTTATTCTTATCTATTACTTCTTTTTCTTTTTTAATTAATTTATAAAATAAAATATTCTTAATATATTCAATGTTTGTAATTATTTTTTTTAATTTTGGAATATAGAATATATCTTCTTCATGAAAAAAATTTTTATTAAAAATTTTAAGACTTTTTTTTAATATAAGATTAACATTTTTTTTTGATCTTTTTTTAACTTCAATATTATATTTTTTTTGATCAAATTTTTTATTATCTTTTTTATTATATAAATTTATTAATATCTTTTGATCCTCCTCAGTAAAAAAACCTGATCTTGTGTAAGGTATTCTAAGAGGTTGAATATTTAAATATTTACAATTTAATTTATTATTTTTAATAATTCTAAAAGTAATTAGTTCATGTCCCCAAGTAAATTCACCTATAATAAGCTTAATTTTATTTTTGTTAATAAAATCATATATATTACTTTCAATATTTTTAAGAAAATTTAATCCCAACAAACCATTTTCTCTTAAAATTCTATCTGATAAATAAATTTCATTAATTTTTTTTTCTTTAATGAAATTTGTTGATTTTTTGTTCACAAATTTTTTTAAATAAAGAATATTTTTTTCTGAGAAATTTTCTCTCAAACTATTAAAAACATTTTTATTTAGTGTTATCCAGTAAACATTTTTTTTGTTTAATCTAGTAGATAATTCTTCAAAGATAGGTGTTCGTTGAAAATTATCTATAAAGCATATATTGTTATGCTTGTTCATTAAGAAATATATTTTTTAATAAAAAATTTAATTTCATTCTTCTTCAACAAAGCTGAACTACTATTTGAAGAATATTGAAAATCTTTTTTTACCAATTTACCAATTTCACCTTTTGAATTTTTTTTAATTTTCTTAATCTGTTTTTCATTTGGACATATCGCATAATAATTTTTGAATTCTAATGTTAGTTGTGAAGTTTCCAATGGACACATTGTTTCATGTATTTTCTCTCCCGGCCTTATTCCAATGAATTTAAATCCACAATTATTAATAACATTTCTGGCTAAATCAGTTGTTTTAATTGATTTTATTTTTGGAACAAATATTTCACCGCCTTTCATCCATTTAAAACAGTCTTTAACAAATCTAACCCCATCCTCAAGAGATATCCAAAACCTTGTCATATCTTTATGTGTAATCGGTAAACTTTTAACATTTTTTCTTTTCAACTCTTTAAAGAATGGAAGTACAGAGCCTCGTGAGTTTATCACATTACCATATCTTACAACTGAAAAAATTGTATTATTTTTTGGATATTCATAATTTGCAGATATAAATAATTTGTCTGATGCTAGTTTGGTAGTTCCATATAGGTTAATTGGATTTGCAGCTTTATCAGTTGATAGAGCTATAACTTTACTCACTTTATTATGAATAGCTGCCTTAATCACATTGTCTGCTCCCAAAATATTTGTTTTTATATATTCGCTAGGATTTTTTTCAGCAATTGGCACATGTTTTAAAGCAGCAGCATGAACAATTGTATCAACTCCCATACATGCAATTTTTAATCTTTCTAAATCTCTTACATCTCCAATGATAAATTTAATTTTACTATTAAAAAATTTTTTTTCCATATTATATTGTTTAAATTCATCTCTAGAAAAAATAATTACTTGCTTTGGGTTGTCATTTGTTAAAATTTCTTTTACGAATTGATTACCAAATGATCCAGTTCCACCAGTTATCAGAATGACTTTATTATTAAGGCTATTATTTTTGCTCATTTTAATTTAAATATATACCTAATTAATGAAAACATTTTTCGTTGTAAATGCATTTTTAATATTTTTAAATTGTATATTACTCTTTTATTCTACTTTTATTGCAAATTTAATTAAATTGAATGATTATCCTGACAATTTAAGAAAAATTCATGAAACACCAGTCCCCCTTATAGGTGGGATAATATTATTTCTTAGCATAATAGTAAATTTATGCCTTTTTTACTTTGAAGAGATGATAAATTTGAGAATGTTTCTTGGCTTTCTGTTAATATTTTTGGGTATTTTTATAATAGGTGTTGTTGATGACTACAAAAATGTAGGACCCAAAAATAAACTTATTCTTTCAACAATAATATTCTCACTTTTTTTATTTATATTTGAAGAATATATAATAACACGACTTGAATTTACATCATTTGATAAAATAGTTTCTATTGGATATTTAAGTTTACCTTTTACAATTTTATGTTTTCTGCTTTTACAGAATGCAATCAATATGATCGATGGTATAGACGGATTAACAGCAAGTGTTTCATTAGCTATCTTGTTTTTGTGTCTTTTATATAACAATTTTTCAAATTCTTTTCTAAACTATTTTATCCTATCAATAATAATATTTTTATTTATTTATATTATTTTCAATTTTAAAAAAAAATCATTCTTGGGAGATTCTGGATCTTTTATTTTATCTCTAGCTATTAGTATTATAATTATAACTATTTATAACGAAAAAAACTTAACTTACTTTAAAACTTATTTTAAAACAGAACAGATTTTTTTACTTTTATTGTTGCCTGGTTTAGACATGTTCAGAGTTTTTATTTTGCGGTTATCTATTAATAAAAATCCTTTTCGTGGAGATAATAATCATTTACATCATTATTTATTAAATTACTTAAATAAATATCAAATTTGTGTAATTTATTTTTTATTTATTTTGATTAGTAATTGTTTAGCAAATTTTTTTCCAACAAAAACATTAATCATCTTGTTATGTAGTATAATTTTGTATTTAACTATTTTAGTTTTTTCTAGAAAACTTCAAGATTTTTAGAAAAATACTTTCCACTTTCGTAAATATTTTCATCAACAAGAGTATTTGCACCAATTATAATATCTTTATTTATTTTAATGCCATTTTTGATTGTCACATTTGAACCCACAAAAATATTTTTATATAAAGTTGTACTTTTTTTAACATTTTCGTTTTTTTGATCAATTATTTTAGTGTTTAATCCTCCAAGTATCACTCTTTCTCCTAAATATAGGTTATTGGTTAAATTAAATCTAAAATTTGTCGAAATTTGTGATTTATTCATTTTTATATAAATTTTATTACAATTTCTTAAACAAGATATAATATTGCGCGATCCAATTATTGATTTATTTTTAACATTTAATTTATGTAAATTAATAAAAATATTGTTATTTAAAATTTTAGAATTAGAAAGTTTAAAATTAATACAATCTATATAATTAAAATTTCCAATTTTTGATTGTATTATATTTATTTTTTTACCACAAAAAAAAATTCCAAACCCAATTTTACTTTTTTTGTCAATAATTATATTAGGAAATTTATTTAGTAATAAAATTTTAAAATTATTAAAGGGAATAAACGTAATTATAAAAAACATAATTTTTAAAATCATTTTACTATTTTTTGATTAATTTATTTGATGAGTAAATATTTGGTTCATTAATTGACTTGTTTACAACACTAGCTATTTTTATAACACAATTATGAATTATTTTGACATTGCTTATAATTGTAACACCATCTTCTAAATAAACATTTTCACCTAATTCTACATATCCAATTTTAATTTTTCTGTCAGATGAAAAACCATGTGTCCATATTTGACAATAGTTTAAAATTTTTGAATTTTGATTAATTTTAATATCTCCTGATAAATCAAAGAAGTTTTCATTCCCAATTTCAGAATTTTTACCTATTTCTAGTTTAGAATTATTATTTATTTCATTTTTGCCATAAAATTTATTATAGTTTTTTATATTCGACTTTTCATTTATCTTTAAAATTTCAAAATCTTTATAAATATTAAAATTTTTTATTTTTGTATCAATAATTGAAATTTCGTTAATTTTTAATAGATTCAAAAATCCAATCTGAGTATTTTGGATTTTGCAATTTTTTGAATTTATAAAAACACAAAAACCTATAAATGAGTTATAATCTATTTTATAGTTAAATATAAATCTATAAAAAAAATTCTTAAAATATTTAAAGGCAAAATACTAATTAATATTATTGTTAAATTTTTAATCATTTTTTTTTATTTTTGTTAAAATTCGTTTAATATCTTTTAATAAATTATTTTTTTTATAGTAAAATTTTATTTTTGATCTTTTAGCACAAATTTCATCAATTTTTTGATCACCAATCATAAAGCTATTACCAATATAAATGTTATACATTTTTATAGCTTTTAAAACCATTCCTGGGTTTGGTTTTCTAAAAAAACTTTTTTTTTTATATTTTTTCAATCCAACTCTAGGATGATATGGGCAGTAAAAAAAATGATCAATTTTCGCATTTATTTTTTTTAACTCAATATTCATCCATTTATGAAGATTATTAACATCTTTCTCTGTGAATTTATTTCTTGCTACACCTGATTGATTACTAATTACAATAACTTTATAATTATTATTATTTAAAAATTTAATTGCTTTTTTTACATTTTTTAACCAGACAAATTTTTTTATATCATGTACATATCCATAATTTTTATTAATAACCCCATCTCTATCTAAAAAAACAGCTTTG
>MDTE01144423.1_pt1 | contig 27229 bp, 24 predicted proteins | sample 811231 | NCBI WGS metagenome assembly MDTE01 (sample SAMN05326651, study PRJNA326480) | marine metagenome | isolation source: seawater | place: Indian Ocean: Red Sea | collected 2010
TAGATGGAATAGAAAATAAAGAATTTAAGAATGCATTTTGTTTAGCAAGACCTCCTGGGCATCATGCAGAAAAAGATAAAGCGATGGGATTTTGTTGTATATCAAATGCCGGGGTAGCTACCAATTATTTAATCAAAAAATATAAATATAAAAAAATTGCATGTGTAGATTTTGATGTTCACTGGGGAAATGGAAATTATGATATCATGCGCAATAACAGAAATTCATTGTATATCTCAACACACCAGTACCCCTTTTATCCTGGGGGAGGAACAGATAAAGATAAAGGTGATTTTAATAATTCTTTAAATATACCATTGCCAGCAGGCACAAACTCTGAGCAATATTTTAATGCATTTGATAGAGTTTTAGATAGGTTAGTTAAATACAAACCTGATTTTTTAATATTTTCAGCTGGATTTGATGCTCATAAAGATGATCCTTTAGCTCAATTTCAACTGAACTCTAAAGACTTTTATGAAATAACTAAAAGGACCTTGACTGCTACCAACAATTTCACCAAGGGAAAAGTTGTATCTATACTTGAAGGTGGTTATGATTTAAATGCATTATCTGAAAGTGCTAATGAACATGTTAACGCACTTGTAGAATTCAATTGATTTAAACTTAGTAAATAATAAATCACTCACATGAGACTTTATATAATTAAGAAATCTAAAATTGATAAGAGGGGCCGAGGTCTTTACGCTACACGTGATATCAAAGAGGGAACAAAAATAATAAATTACATAGGCAAAATTATTACAAATAAAGAGGTAGAAGAATCAATTAAGTTTGATAATAAAAAACCTATTTATTTATTTACATTAAATAGAAGATATACCCTCGATGGAGACTTTTCTTGGAATATAGCGGGTCTAGTCAACCATAGTTGTAATAATAATTGCGATTATCATGGTAGAGGTCTTAAAGTATGGATTACTGCAATTCGTGATATTAAGAAAGGTGAAGAATTTACTTGTGACTATGGATTTGGCTATGATGAAGACTATAAACAATTTCCCTGCAAATGTGGTTCAAAAAATTGTTGTGGCTATATTGTAAGAGAAGAGTCTAGATGGAGAATAAATAAGAAGTTCGCTATGAGTAATAAAAAAAAGTTAATAAATAACTCTAGCTAAGTATAGCCCTTCAGGAGGTGCTGGAGGTGCACATAAGATCCTTTTCTTTGAATTCATCACGGAAACAAATTTTTTTAAGTTCCATCTTTTTTCACCTACATATTTTAAACAACCAACCATTGATCTAACCTGTTGTTGTAAAAAAGACTGAGATTGAAACTCTATTTCAATTTTTTTGTTTTTAGATCTTATTTTAACAGTTTTCAAAGTTTTGATTGCACTTTTGGCTCTACAACTAGAAGCTCTAAAAGTAGAAAAATCATTAGTTCCCTCTAATTTTTTTGCTGCTTTTTTCATAATTTGTAAGTCAAGTTTATTTATGACATGCCAACCTCTACTTTTACACAATACTGGCTTACTTAAACGGTTTATAATTACATATTTATATATTCTCATCTTCGCCGAAAATCTTGCATGAAAATCTTTATTTTGTTTTTTTATCTTTAGGATCGTTACCATATCCTTATTCAAAAAATAATTCAAAGATTTCAGAAATTTATCTAAATTTATGATTTTCTTTTTACATTCAAAATGTGCTGATTGTTCTATTGCATGAACACCCTTATCTAATCTGCCAGCTCCAAAAAGAACAATTTTTTCTTTCAAAAGTTTTGAAATTTTATTTTGAATAAGTCCTTGTATAGTTTTGCCTTTTGTTTGAACTTGCCAACCTCTGAAGTTAGTTCCAACATATTCTATATATATTTGATATTTAAACATTAGGATATTACAGAACCTTTTTTAATTTGAGATCCAAGTATAAATTCATTTATTTTTTGCACCCTTTTTCCCTCTCTTTGAATTTCAATTATCTTGATAGATTTATTTTTACCACACGCTATTTCAAGGCCATCTGTTAAAACTTCACCATTTTTGCCAATTCCATTAGCTACCTCAGCTTTTAATATTTTATATCTTTGACCATCAAAATTGAAAAAAGCCCCTGGAGAAGGGCTTAAACCATTAATTTTTCCAATAATTTTAAATGCATCATTACTCCAATCAATTTGGCCTTCACTTTTAACTATTTTTTTTGCGTAAGTTGCTTTTGAGTGGTCCTGGTCGATAAATTTTAATTTTCCATCTAAAATTTCATCTACATTATCTAAAATTTTATCTGCTGCTAAGAGTGAAAGTTTTTCTGAAACCTCTAGTGCATTGAGTTTTTGATCAAGTTTAATTTTATATATATTGCTTATAGGTCCACTGTCTAATTTCTCAGTAATTTTCATAATGCTTATTCCTGTTTCAGTATCTAAATTCATGATTGATCTTTGAATTGGAGCAGCTCCTCTCCATTTAGGGAGAATAGATGCGTGAATGTTAATAAATCCTTGTTTCGTTAAAGTTAAAATTTCTTTTGGAATCATTTGACCATAAGCAACAACAATTCCAAGATCTGCTTTAATTTTTTTCAAGTATTCGTATTCTTCAATATTATTTTTCAAACTCTGTGGAGATCTGAAATCTATATTCAAAGTCTCTGAAATTCCCTGAATAGGTGATTTGTTAATTTTATATCCTCTATGCGATTTTTGTGGAGGTTGAGTATATACAACTGAAATTGGATAACCATTTTGATATAGAGATTTTAAAATTGGTACAGCAAAAAGAGGTGTGCCCATAAAAATAATCTTTTTAGACATTTTTAAACCAATATTCTATCTGGATTTTTTTTAGATTTTGAAATTCTTTTAATAATTATTTCTCTTTTTAATTTTGACAAGTGGTCAATTATTAATTTACCATCTAAATGATTTATTTCATGTTGAAGACATGTTGATAAAAGACCATCACACTTTATGTTTCTTTTTTTTCCATTAATATCAATATACTCTACTTCACATATTTTCGGTCTTTCAATTTCTATGAAAGTATCAGGTATTGATAAACATCCTTCTTCATAAATTGAAGTTTCATCACTTAGTTTTTTAATAGATGGATTAATTAAACTTAAAGGTTCTTTTTTTTCCTCTTTAGAAGATATATCGATTACTAAAATTCTTTTTAAAATTCCAACTTGTACAGCTGCAAGGCCAATTCCTTTTGATTTATACATTGTTTCAAATAAATCATTAATTAATCTTTTTTCATTAATACCTACTTTTTCTACAATCTCCGATTTTTTTTTTAATATTTCATTTGGTACTGTAATTATATTTTTGATAGTCATAAAATAATAAATAAACTAATTTTTAGACTTTTAAAGGAAGAACTTTAAGTAAAATTTTATTTCTAAGTAAGTCTATGTTCAATTGATTGAGTGCACTAATAATAAAATAGATTGTGTCTTCGTCAATCCTTTCTAGCTTATCCTGGCCGATCACCTCTACAATCCTTAAAAGTGCTGCACCTTTTTCGTTATTATTTATCATTACTTGGATATCTGTGGGTATTGCAGTCTCATCAGTTTTAATAAGATCATCATACTTTCTTGAAATTTCAATGCCATCAAACTTTAAAGATTCTAAAAAAATTTGATCTTTTTTTGAAAAAAAATATTTTTTATTTTTCTTAATTTTTCTAAGAAAATTATCTAAATCTTTTTCAATTTTAGATTTAGAAAAATCTCCTTTAAAATAATCTATTAGTTTAGATTGATGTAATATTTCATTATTATACTTAATATCAAGCTTCTCTTCCTCTAATATCTTTATATTTGTATAATAAAAACTTGTTAAATTGTCTGGCACATCTGTAGGATTGATCTTTTCTAAATACCTTATTAATTCCTCATCAAATGCATCCTCTATTTTTTCTTTTTTAAATAAGGCTTTTAGTAGCTTTAATAATTTTAATTTTTCATTCATCTTCGATTCAAGAAGAATTCTTTGATATATTAAAGCTCTAGCTTCTATTGATGATAAAGATTTATATGCTTGCTCAGCATTTAATAATTGATTTATACTAAATTGAAATTTTTTATAAATAGCGAATAAATCTTTCTCAGGATAATTTTTGTTATGGGTTGCCTTTTCTAAAATTGAAATTTTGTCCAATTCTGATATTTCAATTTTTTGTGTGGAATTAATTAAATTATAAGAAGATAAATATTTCCAAATAATTTTGTTAGTAGTTTCTTTTGGTTCGAAAGTAAATTCTTTATTCGTAATATGTGCTAAATGAAAATCAAGTATAGATTTCTCTGAAACTTTTTCATCAATTTTTTCGTTATAACCTAATAAAAATGATATTTTTTTATCGTAATATTTATCATTAAATCCTAACTCTTTTTTTAAATCATAAATAAGTTGAGCTTCTTCAATTTTACCATTAGTTATTAAACAATATATTTCAAACTTTATTAAATATTCGTTTTTGAGAGGTTTTAAATTTTTAGAAAATATTTCACATGCTTTTTTTAAATTTGCTTCGGACAAGTATTCGTCAACTAAATATTTTGTAAGATCGGGGTGGTAATTTATATTTTGATTTCTAATTAAGTATTGTTCAACTAAATCTAAATCAGAATTTTTAATTAACCAATTAGATCTAATTTTCAAAAATTCTTTTTCAGATATATTTTTTTTTGGAGAATATGCATTAGTCAATAACGAAACTTTCATTATTTCTGATGCATCTTCAGATAAGGTAATTTTATCTAATTTAGAAAATATTTTTTTTAACTGATCACCATCTGAATAAGACCACATATTTATATCTAAACTATTATCTTCAGGGTCAAATAGTCCAAATAGTTCAGTTTTATTTTCAATTAAATTTTCATCTAATTCAATTGAATTTTTTTTTTTGTGTGTTTGCATTTTATAAATATCAATTTCAGATGATGTTTCAATTTCAATATCTTGTTGCTCTATTTTCTTAGAATTTGATAAAACATTATCTTCTAATTTTTTATCTAAGTTCCAAATATCAACAGGTTGCTCCTCTGCGTTCACAGAAATAGCTAAACTTAAAGCTATTATTATTAAAAATTTTTTTTTATTTAACAATTTTGAAATTTTCATTAGAAATTATCTTCTCAATTTCTTTTTTAGGAGCAGGAAAATCTATTTTATTGAGTAAAAAAACAAGTCCTACGACAATTGTTAGTCCTATCGTTAGCTTGGTTATTATACCAACAATACTTGTTCTCGATCTTGTTTTTTTTATAAATTGCATATAGTTTTAAGTAATTTCAAATTAAGACATATTTGTGTTTTTTCAATATAGAAACTTATGAATTCAAAAGGAAATATAGTTTTTTTAGGCATGATGGGTTCAGGAAAGACTACTATAGGAAAATTAATTTCCAAAAGACTAAAATTGAATTTTTACGACACAGATAAGAAAATAGAGGAAAATCTCAAAATGAAAATTTCTGAAGTTTTCGATAAAAAAGGTGAGACTTTTTTTAGAAAATTTGAAGAAAAGCTGACATTATCTATTTTGTCAAAAAAAAAATTGTTGTAGCTCTTGGCGGAGGTGCATTTTTGAATAAAAATATTAGGTCAGAGATTTTAACAAATCACATCTCATTTTGGCTAGATTTAGATAGTAAATTCATAATTAAAAGAATTAAAAAAAGTTCTAAAAGACCTCTGGCTTTTAATTCTTCTGAAAATGAATTATTAAAATTAATAAGAAAACGATCTAACATATATTCAAAAGCATTATATAAGATTACATGTGATGATTTATCAAAAACAGAAGTAGTGAATAAAATAATAAATATTTATGAAAACAATAAAATTAACAGTAAAGACTAATAATCAAAGATATTTAATTTACATCGGCTCGGGTCTAATATCAAATTTATGTATCCAAATTAAAAAAAATTCCATTCATTTTGATAAATGTTTGTTAGTAATTGATAATAAAATTCCAAAAAAATTTATATCAAAAATAAAGGCTTCCCTAAAAAATAAAAAGATTTTCACTTTTTTAATCGAAGCTAAAGAAAAAAACAAAAGTCAAAGGATGACAAATGATATTTTGGAATTTATGCTTAATAAAAATTTTTCAAGAACTGATTGCTTGATTGCAATTGGCGGAGGAATTACAGGTGATATTAGCGGTTTTGCTGCAAGCTTATATAAAAGAGGTTTACAATTCATAAATATTCCAACTACTCTTTTAGCTCAGGTAGACTCTTCTATCGGTGGCAAAACTGGAGTGAACACGAAATATGGAAAAAATCTTATAGGAAGTTTTTATCAACCTAAATTAGTAATAAGCGATGTAAGTTTTTTAAAAACACTTCCTAAAAGAGAAATTATTTGTGGATATGGAGAAATTTTGAAACATTCATTAATCGCTGATAACAACTATTTTAAATTTCTAAATAAAAATATTAAAAATATTATCAAACTAGAATCTCCATTTATTGAAAAAGCTATTTATAAAAGTTGCAAGATCAAAAAAGAAATTGTTGAAAAGGATGAAAAAGAAAAAAATTTAAGAAAAATTTTAAATTTTGGTCATACTTTTGCTCATGCTTATGAAGCAACGCTAGGTTATACGAAAAAGCTTAATCATGGAGAAGCAGTTTTACTAGGTATGTGTACAGCCTTGAAATTTAGTTACAAAAAAAGACTTTTAAAAATTCATGAATTAAAGACTATCTTAAATCATATATATAATTCAAATTTACCCCATGATATTAAAAAATACTTCTCATTTAAACATTTAAATAAAATTATTTCATTCATGATAAAAGATAAAAAAAACTTTTCAGATAAAATAAATTTAGTTTTATTAAAGAAAATTGGCTATCCTGTCTTAGACAAAGTTTTTAAAGAAAGAGATCTAAAATTTTTTTTTAAAGAGGAATTAAGAAATTAAAATCTGTAATGAATGGATAAAATTTTTAATTTCATAATCAAGAATCTTATATATTCTTTTGCTGCTTTCAATTTTTTTCATTTTCTTTAACTCATTAGAATCAATTATTAATTTAATGTGATATTTTCCAATTTGGTTTCCAATGTGTTTTTTATGAAGAAAAGACTTATCTTCTATTTTTAAATTTTCAATTTTAATTTGATCCTTTAATTTTTTTTTTATATTTGCAATTAATTCAATTATATCCATAAATAATACATATAATATAACACATTATGAAAAATATTTGCGACTGGAATAATTGTAACGAAATAGGTGAATATAAAGCACCTGTAGAAAAAGATAATAGCAAAAAATATAGGATGCTATGTCTTGAACACGTAAAAGAATTTAATAAAAACTGGAATTATTTTTCAGGTATGAATGATGAACAAGTGATTAATTTTTTGAAATCAGACATGATTTGGCATAAACCAACACAAAGTTTTAGTTCCTCAGATAACTTTTTTAAAATTCTTTGGAACAACACTCTTAAAGATGAATTAGATAAAAATAAATTAAAAAGCGAGCTTAATCATATGCGTCAATTTAAATTCGATCATAAAGACATAAAAGCTTTTGGTATTTTAGGTCTTTCTGTAGGTTTAAAGTGGCAGCAAATTCAAGATAAATTTAAAATACTTGTTAAAAAATTTCACCCTGATATGAATTCTGGCAACAAAAAATATGAAGAAAAACTCAAACTAATTACATTGGCCTATACACAACTTAAAAATACATATAGAGAAAAAATTGACACCTAATCTAAACATACTGCCGGACATAAAAGTTTCTATAAAGCAAACTTTTGGTATAGAAACAGAATTAGAGGTAAGTGCATTTTCAAAAAAAAATGAATATGTGCCTGAAATAGATAAAAATTACAAATTTGATAGGGATACTACTCTTGCAATCATTTCAGGATTTGCATTCAACAAAAGAGTCCTTGTCCAAGGTTATCATGGAACAGGTAAATCAACTCATATAGAACAAATTGCTGCTCGATTGAATTGGCCATGTATCAGAGTAAATCTAGATAGTCATATAAGTAGAATAGATTTAATTGGTAAGGATGCCATAACTTTAAAAGAAGGTAAACAAATCACTGAATTCAAAGAAGGTATTCTTCCATGGTCTGTCCAAAATCCAGTGGCTTTGGTGTTTGACGAATATGATGCAGGAAGGCCTGATGTGATGTTTGTTATTCAGAGGGTTTTAGAAGCTGAAGGTAATTTTACATTGCTTGATAAAAACAAAGTGATTAAACAAAATAAGTTCTTTAGGTTATTCGCAACATCAAATACTGTTGGTCTAGGCGATACTTCTGGTTTATACCACGGAACTCAACAAATAAACCAAGGCCAAATGGATAGATGGAATATTGTAACAACACTTAACTATCTAAGTTTGGAAAAAGAAATGGATATTATCATTGGAAAAAATAAAAATCTTAATAATCAAAAGGGAAGAGAGAAAGTTGCAAATATGATAAAAGTGGCTTCGTTAACACGAAAAGGTTTTGTTGCTGGGGATATTTCAACTGTCATGAGTCCGAGAACAGTCTTACACTGGGCAGAAAACGCAGAAATATTTAAAGATACAGGATATGCATTTAGAGTAACTTTTTTGAATAAATGCGATGAAATTGAAAAAAATACAATTGCTGAATATTATCAAAGATGTTTTGGAGAAGAATTACCAGAATCACTTTTAAATATTCAGATTTAAATGACTATCAAAAATATAAACTTAAAAGAAAAATTTAAACAAGCACTAGTCTCAACTGAAAAAGTAATATCTGGCGATCTAAAACTTGAGAAAAATGATGAAACCAAAGTTTTAAAAAATGCTGATTTAATTGATATAGAAAAATTAAGTTCTAAAAATGATTTTATTAAAGCGAGAGCAGAGTCGGACTCTTCTGCTTTAAAGAAAAAATTTTCAAACACTCAAATATATAAAAAAAATCTTCCTTCAAACAATTCATGTAGATCTCTTTATTTAATAGCAGAAAAAATTAGATATGAGCTATTGGGTTGCAGGATGCTAAAAGGTATCGAAAAAAATCTTAAACAGAATTATGACCAAATAATTAATTCAAAAAAAAATAAAGAACAAATAAAAAATAAAGAAGATGTTCCGGTCTCTGAGGCATTTGAATTATATATGCTTAAAAAATTTCATAATCTTAACTTAAATTCTTTAGCATCAAATATGCTTAGTTTCTGGGAAAAAGATTTTGACCAAGCCATAAATAAGCACATTAAATATTTAGAAGAAAATTTAGAGTCTCAAAACAAATATTCTTCAAAATTTTCTAAAATACTACAAGACATGGAGATTTTTCAAAATGAAGATAATGATGAAACAATTAAAGAAAATAATGATGACGGGCAAAATAACACATCAAACGATGATCGGGACAGCGATAATAATGATCAAAAAGATAATGAAAATGAAGAAGAAACAGAGGCTAGATTGGATGCTGATTATGAAATTAGTGAATATAAACTAGATGAACAAATGGTTGAAGATGATACTAACCAGCAAAATGATCAACAAATCATCAAAAATAAAGATATTCAAGATATCAATTTAGATTATAAAATCTTTACAAACCAGTTTGATGAAACTACTAAAGCAGAAAATTTAGAGAATTCTGATGATGCTGATAAATTAAGAAAAACCTTAGATCAACAATTGGTAGGCTTTCAAGATGTAATAACAAAATTAGCTAATAAACTACAGAGACAATTACTAGCAAAACAAAATAGATCTTGGGAGTTTGATTTAGAGGAGGGCTTGCTAGACAGTTCAAAATTAGCAAGAATAATTATAGATCCATACAACTCTTTATCTTTCAAAAAAGAAAAAGATTTGGATTTTAAAGATACAATTGTAACTTTATTGATTGATAACTCGGGGTCTATGAGAGGAAGACCAATTACTATTGCTGCTATATGCGCAGATATATTATCTAGAACTCTTGAAAGATGTTCTGTAAAAGTTGAAATATTAGGTTTCACCACAAAAAATTGGAAAGGTGGTCAAAGTAGAGAATTTTGGAATAAAGAGGGAAAACCTAAAGCACCTGGTAGGTTAAATGATCTTAGGCATATAATTTATAAAAGTGCTGATACTCATTGGAGACAGTCTAAAAAAAATCTCGGTTTAATGCTTAAAGAGGGTTTATTAAAAGAAAATATTGATGGAGAAGCAATTACCTGGGCTTTTAACAGATTAAAAAAGAGAAAAGAAGAAAGAAAAATACTTATGGTCATATCAGATGGTGCCCCAGTTGATGACTCGACTCTTTCGGTTAATTCAGGAGATTTTCTAGAAAAACATTTAAAAAAAATCGTAAAATTCATTGAAGATAAAACTTTAATCGAGATTTTGGCCATAGGCATAGGCCATGATGTATCGAGATATTATAATCGAGCAATTAAAATCACCGATGTAAATGAACTTGGAGATGTAATGATTTCTCAATTAAGTGATTTGTTTGATAAAAAAAATAAGCTACATTAGATCTTTTTTAAATCTTTATTATTCCATTTAATAATTATTTCTGCTCCACCTCTAGTTTTTGAATTTCTACAATTAATTGATGCATAATTTTTTTCAAGAAGAGTTTTTCCTATAAAAATTCCTAACCCAAGACCAGATTTATTTTTAATTTTCCGATCGTTCGATTTAAGATATGGTTCTCCAATTTTTGATAAAATTTCACTTGGATATCCCATTCCATTATCTTCAATTATAATTTCAGTAAATTCATTGTTACTTTTAAGTGTAATGTAAATTTTACTTAATGAAAATTTATTTGCATTCCCAATAAAATTCCTTAATCCATAAACTATCTCTATGGATTTAGTTATTTTAATAGAATTTGAATCTTGATTAAAATTCAAAATAAATTCTTTATTACTAGTCTCCTTAAATGAAGTAACTATCTCTTTTAAATAATCTCGAAAACTTAAATCTTCATCAATAAAATCGTCCTCTTCGCTTGGATTTAACGAAAGTTTAGTTAATATTTGGTTACACCTTTCAACCTGACTAGATAAAAGTTCTATATCTTGTATTATATCTTTTTGATCCTTGAATTGTTTTAAAAGGTCTTGTGTAATTATTTTTATTGTAGACAGAGGTGTACCAAGAGAATGTGCTGCTGCAGCAGCTTGGCCTCCTAAGGATAACATTTCATGTTCCTTAGCCATTATCTCTTCCATCTTGTTTAAAGCTTCTTTCCTAAGTCTTGACTCTGAACCAAATATAATTGCAAAATAATTAAAAAAAATTAAGGCTATAATCAAAGATATTGGTATCGAGTAATAATAATAAGGACTTACGTGAAAATGCTCATTTAATGGAACCGGCAATTCTTTTGAGAAAAAAGTTAAAATTATTATTAACACTATAGTAATTCCAACGAGAGAAATATTTGTTCTCAGGCCCAAATTCGAGGAGGCAAAAACACTTGGAATTAATAGAAAAATGATAAAAGGATTTTTTATTCCACCAGTAAGATAGATTAACACTGCTAATTGAAATATATCAATCAAAAGAAAAATGAAAGCTGACCTGTCTGTCAATTGAGATTTTTTATATATATAAATTAGATAAATGTTACTTAATGCACCAAAGAAAATTACTAAATTTGATAGTATAAAATTGAAATTAAATTCAAAAAAGAAATAAACAATATTTACAGAAATTAACTGTCCTATAATGCCTATCCATCTTAAAGAAATATAAGTTGATTTTTGAAATGAATAAAATTTAGAAGTTTCAAAAAACTTCATTAATTATATATCAAGGTTTTGTACGTTAATTGCATTTGAAATAATAAAATCTTTTCTTAAAGAAACATCATTTCCCATTAAAGTATGGATCAATTTCTGATCTTTTGTTAAATCTTTAGAATACTTCACTTGTAATAAATTTCTAGAATTTGGATCCAACGTTGTGCTCCATAGTTCTTCAGGATTCATTTCACCTAAACCTTTGAATCTTTGTATATTCATTTTTGATTTTTCTAAATCAAGCTCTTTTAAAAAATCTTTTGAGCCTCTTTTTAACTTTTTTAATTTCATATTGTTATCTAAAATATAATCCTCTAATTCTTTTTCATCTTTAATATATATACTTTTGGATCCTTTATTTATTTTAAATAAAGGAGGTTGGGCCAAATATATATACCCATTCTCAATCAACTTATTAAATGGTTTATTGTTAAAAAATGTTAAAAGTAAAGCTCTGATGTGCGATCCATCAACGTCTGCGTCGGTCATAATAATTATTTTTCCATATCTTAAATCTTTTAGATCAATTTCACTTACTTTTGGGTCTAATCCTAAAGCATTTATTAATGTAAGAATTTCATTGGATGATATCATTTTTGCTAGGGCTTTAGTTCTCTGGTCTGAACCATTTTTATTATTACCATTTTTCTTTTTCTGAAGTTCCTCAACGTATGTATTCAAAATTTTTCCTCTCAAAGGTAAAACAGCTTGGTTAGATCTATTTCTCCCTTGCTTTGCGGAACCTCCTGCAGAATCTCCCTCTACTATAAATAGTTCTGTTCCCTCTTGTTTTCCTATTTGACAATCTGCGAGTTTACCTGGTAGCCCACTTAACTCTAGTGCGCCTTTTCTTCTTACACTTTCTCTTGCTTTTCTTGCAACATCTCTTGCTAAAGCAGCTTGAATTATTTTAGCTAAAATAATTTTAGCTATAGAGGGATTTTGATCAAACCAAATTGATAATTTTTCATTTATAAATGTTTCTACTGTCATTCTTACTTCAGAAGAAACAAGTTTATCTTTCGTTTGAGATGAAAATTTTGGATCAGGAATTTTTGTTGATAGCACACAAGTCAAACCCTCTTTTATATCATCCCCAGAAATTGCTAATTTATTCTTTTTTAAAAGATTATGTTCATTTGCATACTTATTAATTACTCTTGTTAAGGCACTTCTAAATCCAAGTAAATGTGTACCTCCATCCTTTTGGTAAATATTATTTGTATATGGATAAATATCTTCTGAATAACTAGCATTCCATTTTAATGAGCATTCTATCTCAATATTTTCTTTTTTACCCTCTACATAGATTGGTTTTTTAAATAATTCATTGCCATTTTTATTTAATAATTTCTCTCTTTTTTCATCTAAATGTTCAACAAATTCAAGCACTCCCCCTTCAAATTTAAATTCATAAATTTTTTCTTTATTTTGACTTCCGTCAATAAAAATTATTTTTATACCTTTATTGAGAAATGCTAGTTCTCTCATTCTTTTAATAAGAATATTTGGGTTGAATTTTACAGATGAAAAAATTGATTTTGACGGTAAAAAAGTAATTTGAGTTCCAGTTTCTTTTGATTTTCCAATCATTTTGAGAGGGGATTTTGCGTCACCATCTTCAAATTCAATAAAATATTTTTTTCCATCTCTATTAATCTCTAATTTTAATTTTTCTGACAGGGCATTAACAACTGACACACCTACTCCATGCAATCCACCTGAAACTTTATATGAGTCATGATCAAATTTACCCCCCGCATGTAGTTGTGTCATAATAACTTCAGCAGCTGATTTTTTTTCACCTTTGTGAATATCTACTGGAATTCCTCTTCCATCATCATTCACAGTAACAGTTCCATCTTTATTGATTCTAACTTTTATATTTTTACAATAACCAGCTAAAGCTTCATCAATAGAATTATCTACAACCTCGTATACCATGTGATGTAGGCCAGTCCCATCATCCGTATCACCTATATACATGCCTGGTCTTTTTCTTACAGCCTCTAAGCCTTTCAATACTTTAATGGAGTCTGCTTGATACATATTTTTATTTTTCATTTTTGGAAAAATTCATTATAACATTTTTTTTAAAAAATTATTCATTTAAAATCTAAAAAAACCTCAAATTAGCGCTGTAAAATAAGACTTTTTTAAAAAATTTATTGATATTCAGAATGATTCAAAATCCCTCAAAATTTTGGCGGAGAGAATGGGATTCGAACCCATGAAAGGATTGCTCCCTTACACGCTTTCCAAGCGTGCGCCTTCAACCACTCGGCCACCTCTCCTTTAAAATTAAATTATTTTTTTAACTTTTTATTTAGTTTTGACAAGTTAATTGTTGAGTCAAATGGCATTCCAATTTTAGATTTTTTGCTCAAGTATATTTTCTTAACTTTTTTATTATCTTTTTTTGCAAAATTAAAAATATATTGTGCTTTTCCCCCTAAATTAATAATTCCTTTCTCATTTATAATTTTAAATAATTTTGGAATTATTTCATCGTGATATGCAAAACTATTTTTAACATTGGCAAATGCCTTATCATGTACAAATGGTCTTTCAGTCATACATGCTCTCAGTATTAAAGAATTTTTATAAAGTTGTACAGCTGCTTCACCACCAAGTTTTGACCATGCGTAATTATTTACAGGAAGAACGGGGTCAGTCTCTTTATAATTACCTTTTGAACCTGGGTAGACATAATTCGTTGAAAAATAAATCAATTTAACATTTTTTTCCGAACAAGCTTTTACAATATTTGAAGTACCAATAATATTTAAATCTATACTTTTGTTAATATCAGTTTCGTGAACTTTCATTGGTCTTGACAATCCTGCTAAATGAATGAGATAATCTGGTTTATTTTTTTTCAAACATAGTCTTATACTTTTTAGATTTAAAATGTTTAATTCTTTTTTTGCAGGAAATAGAATTTTATATTTCGTGTTAAAACTCCTTAATACAGAGCCAAATCTCCCTGTCCCGCCAGTCACAACAATCTTTTTCATTTTTTAATCTATAAATAATATCTATTTAATTTTTTTCAAAAATATTTGATTATTAGAAATTAAAATAATTTTATAGCAATCTTTATTTTCTCTTAAAAATTTATTAATTGCAAAACAAGGTGATAAATCCAATTTTTTTGAAATGCTCCAGATGTAATCATCACAAATCAGATAACCACCTAACATTAAAAATTTCCATGAATTTTTAACATCCTTATACACTTGTGGACCATAATGATAGCCATCAATATATATTACCTGAAAATAGTTAGTATTAGAATTAAAAAAACTGTCACTGTCTTTTTTATTTTTTTGAATATTTGTAAATTGTGAAATGTTCTTATCAAAGTTATTCTCTACTTTTAGAAAATCAATTTCATGATCATATTCCTCAGTTTTTTGCCAATTATCAACACAACTAATTTTGGCATTAGGAAACCTGTTTGCAACGAACATAGCTGAATTACCCTCAAAAGAACCAATTTCTAGATAATTAAAATTTTCATTTAATTTACTTAAAACTTTAAGGAAATTGAAAGAATTTTGTGAAAAATAATCAACTGAAATATTTTTGTCTTTTAAATAATTTATATGCTTTCTTTTTTCATATTTAATCTTTTTTTTTAAAAAAATATTCCTAATTTTTGTAAGAAAGTAAACCCAATATATTATTGCTGGAGCTTTACATTTTATTAAAAAAATTATTTTCATAAAATGTGCTCTTTAAACAAATGTTGGTTTTCGAGAATAAACTCTGGAAATGATTTGTTTAAAACTACTTTTTCAAATTTATACCCTCTGTCAAAAAGATCTTCTAAATTTTCTATTCTACTTTTGATTTTATCTAAATCAGTATATTTGTTAACTTGATATTCTGAGTGAGGGAAAGTCATAATTTTTTTTCTAATCAATTGTAAACTATACAAATTATTAAAATGCCATCCTCCTTGCGGAATTATTTCGATGTTTCTTTCTACTCCTAATTTCCAAAAGGGCTTACTTATATTCTTTTTTAAAACTTTTTTTCTTAAATAAGAAAAACTTTTTAAAAATTTTTTTTTACAAATTCTTGTGCCTTCCCATGGAGTTTCATGACTATTAAAAACATTTATTTTATAAACATAAAAATCTTGTAAAAAAATTGCAAATTTTTTATTTAATCTAAAATCTTTAAGTTTTTTTGGATTTGGTATTTCATCAGAGTCTGAATACATTATATAATCGTCATCAGAAGCATCATCCAAAGCCTCGAATATTTTTTCTCTCTGATACTCTTCAGCCGCCCAACCACTTGATAAGATAGGAAATTGTTCCTCGATAATTAAATGTCTTACTTTGTTTTTGAATTTTTTATTTTTCAAGGAAAAGTTTAAAGGTTTGGGTTTTCCCTTGTGGTCAAATTTTGACTCACAAACAATAAAATAATCAACTTCTTTATCTAGAATTTCAAATCTTAAATTAGTTAAAAAATTTTCGTCATAAAACGTTACACAGTCGTATATTTTATTGTTTTTCATTTTTTTTTATTACAACTAAACAATTATTGGCAATATTTTTTTTATGAAAAATATCAACTATTGAAAAATTATAAGATGTATTTTCAAAATATCTTATAAATTTTTCTTGATCTTTATAATAAACATCTTCAATAATATATACTCCATCAGTTTTTAAAAAATTTATTGCATTTTCAAAAAAACAAATATTGGCGTTAAATTCGTGAAGACCATCTTCTAGAATTATATCAAATCTTTTATTGCCAATTTGATTAAATAAATCTTTAATTGAGTCTGGATTTGTTTGGTCTACATAAAATGTTTTAATTCTATTCTCATCATTTAAAATATTTCTATCAATATCTGCACCATAAATATTTGCATTTTTAAAATAATCTCTCCACGCCCTTAAAGAAGCTAAAGGTTTTCCATCTTTACCCATGTTGCTTGGCATATTGATATCATTTGTGCCTAGGCCAATTTCTAAGAAATTCTCTATTTTATCTTTTTGATTATGAAAGATTTGAGAATAATATTGAGCAAAATTATGTTCATTATTTTTTCCGCCTTTATCACTCCCATAATTATCCATTAAAATTTTAAGATCTTGGTTGGTTTTTCCATTTAGAACATAAGTTATATCAAGATTTTTTTTAACCCCGTTAAATTTATATTTATATTTTAAATTTCTAAAAAAATTTCTGAAAATTTTCATTTTATTTTTCTTTATTTATTTTTAATACACCTATAAAAGCTTCTTGAGGGATTTCTACTTTACCAAACTGTTTTGATCTAGCTTTTCCTTTTTTTTGTTTTTCTAGAAGTTTTCTTTTTCTATCAGTAGCACCACCCCCATGAATTTTTGTTAGAACATCTTTTTTAAAACCTTTTATAGTTTCTCTTGCTATAATTTTACCACCTATTGCTGCTTGAACTGGTATCATAAAATTATGTCTAGGTATTAAATCTTTTAATTTTTCACATACCTCTCTTCCTGTTCTTTGAGCAAAATCTTTATGTATCATCATTGCTAGAGCATCCACGGGTTCTCCGTTTACTAAAATTCCTAGTTTTACCAAGTTGCCCTCTCTATGTTCAATTATTTCATAATCAAAACTTGCGTAGCCACTTGTCATAGATTTAATTTTATCATTGAAATCAAAAACAACCTCATTTAAGGGTAATTCGTAACTTAATACAGCTCTATTTCCAGAGTATGTTAAATTAGTTTGAATTCCTCTTTTGTCCTGACAAAGTTTTATAATTGAACCTAGATATTGATCAGGCGTAATAATTGTTGCTTTGATCCATGGCTCTTCGATAAATTTTATCAATGTAGGATCAGGTAAACTTGATGGATTTTGTAAATCAATAATTTTACCGTTATTCAAATTTACTTTATAAACAACTCCTGGTGTTGTTGTAAGCAGGTTAACATCAAATTCTCTTTCTAATCTTTCGGTAATTATTTCTAAGTGTAGTAATCCTAAAAAACCACATCTAAATCCTAACCCTAGAGCTGATGATGACTCAGCTTCAAAGGAAAAACTTGCGTCATTTAATTGTAATTTTGCTAGACCATCTTTTAATTTTTGATACTCAGAACTATCAACAGGAAAGAGGCCACAAAAGACGACTGGTTTACTTGGTTTGAAACCAGGCAAAGGTTCAGTTGCAGGTTTAGTTGCATCACAAATTGTATCACCAACTTTTGTTTCTGATAAAATTTTTATACCAGTAATAATAAACCCAATTTCACCAGTGTTTAATTCATTAATATCTTTTGCCTTGGGAGTAAAAACACCCACTTTTTCAACTATATAATCTTGATTAGTAGAAAGCATTCTAACTTTCATATTTTTTGTTATTTTGCCATTTATAACTCGCACCAAAATAACCACCCCTAAATAAGTGTCATACCAACTATCAACTAATAAACATTTTAAATTTTCATTTGGATTTCCCTTGGGACTAGGTAATCGATTGACAATTTCCTCTAAAATTTCCTCAATACCTTCGCCTGTTTTTCCTGAACATGGGACTGCATTTTCTGTATCTATACCTATTACATCCTCGATTTGTTTGTTTGTTCTATCTAAATCCGATGCTGGTAAATCTATTTTATTTAAAACTGGAATTATTTCATGATTAATATCAAGTGCTTGATAAACGTTAGCTAATGTTTGTGCTTCAACTCCTTGGGTACTATCCACTATTAATATTGAGCCCTCACAAGCATATAAAGATCTACTTACTTCGTAACTAAAATCTACATGTCCTGGAGTATCAATAATGTTTAAAATGTAATTTTTTCCATTTTTGGCTTTATAATTTAATTTTACTGTTTGTGCTTTTATAGTAATTCCTCTTTCCCTTTCAATATCCATTGAGTCTAAAACTTGGGATTTCATCTCTCTCTCTGTTAAACCACCACACTTATGAATAATTCTATCAGCAATAGTTGATTTACCATGATCAATGTGCGCAATAATCGCAAAATTTCTTATGTTATCAATAGTGCTCATTTAATTTTAAGATCTAATTTTAGCACCAGTTTTGTTTTCTACAGTTTCTATAATTAATCTATTTACTTTATCTAAATCATTATCATTAAGTGTTTTTTCAGATGATTGAATCGTGACACTAATTGCAATTGATTTTTGATTTTCAGGAATTTTTTCACCTTCATAAACGTCAAAAACTCTTATATTGCTGATTAATTTATCATCAACTATTGAAACAGCTTTTTTCAAATCTTGTGAGCTAACGTTTTTATCAACTATAAATGCAAAATCTCTCTCTGATTTTTGATAATCTGATACTACAAAATTTGCTTTTTGATCATTTAATGTTTTTTTAGAGATCTTTAAATTATCTAAAAAAATTTCAAATCCTACAAGAGACTCGGTTTTAATATCTATCGCTTTTAAAATATTAGGATGAATTTCTCCAAAATAAGCAGCTACTTGATCTTTTTCACTGTTTAAAAACAATCTGCCTGATTTACCTGGATGATAATAATTGGGCGTTTCTCTATCTATAAAAAATTTATCTGAATTGTAGCCTGCCTCAACCAAAGTTTGAACTACATCTCTTTTAATATCAAATACATCAACATTTCTCTCATTATCAATCCAAGATAATCTATTTTTTTTCCCGGCTGATAAACCACAAACTACAGTACTTTGCTCACCTGGATTAGATCCCTTAAAGATTGGGCCTATTTCAAAAATTGATATATCTTTAAAACCCCTATCAAGATTTTTACTCACATATATACTTAAATTTGAAAATATTGAATTTCTTAAAACTCCTAGATCAGAACTTATTGGATTTATTATTTTAATCTCTTTTTCACCACCCTTAAAGTTGTTGTTATATTTTGAATCTGTAAAAGACCACGTTATTACTTCTAAATATCCTTTTGAGGCAATTGATCTTTGTAAAAAATGAAACAACTTTTGGGTTTGAGTTAAAGTAGATTTAAATCTTTCTTTAATTGGGTCTACAGTTTTTATTTTATTATAGCCACTGATTCTTACTAACTCCTCAACTATATCTATTTCTTGTGAAATATCAGGTCTCCAAGATGGAATAGTTAATTTTAAATACTTTTTATCTTTCTTAATTTTAAACCCGAGATTTTCTAAAATCTCAATCATTTCTCTTCTGGAAATTTTAAAACCAGATACCTTTTCAAATAAATTTGTATCAAATTTAATAATTCTATTTTTATAAGTTTCAACTTTTTGAATATCTACTTTACTGATTTCTCCACCACAAATTTCTTTTATTAATAAAGCAGCTTTATTTAAGCCTAACTCAATAGATAATGGATCAATTCCTCTTTCAAATCTGAATTTCGCATCTGTATCAAGATTTAGCTTTTTGGCTGTGCTTCTTATTGATTTTGGATAAAAATAAGCCGATTCTAGCAGTATGTTTTGAGTATTTAATTCAGTTCCTGTTCTGATTCCCCCAATAATACCGCCTAGTCCCAAAACTCCTTTGTGATCACTTATAACACACATGCCCTTTTCTAATTTATAATTTTTATTATCCAGCGCAGTAAATTTTTCTCCAGAATTAGAGTTTCGAACAATTATACCTTTTTCAATTTTATCGGCATCATATGCATGTAATGGACGATTTATATCAAACATGACATAATTCGTAATATCTACTATCGCAGAAATTGGTTTTTGACCAATTGAAATTAATTTATCTTTAAGCCATTTGGGACTTTCTTTGTTTTTTACATTGGTTATCAAACAACTTCCGAAAACGTTACATCCATGATTTTTTTCTTTACGTATTTCAACTTTTAAGGTTTGTCTCTTTTTTGATTTAATCTTTTTTTCATTAAATTCCAATAATTTTCCAAAACCTGATGCTGCAAGATCTCTAGCTATTCCTCTCACACCAAGACAGTCTGGTCTATTAGGTGTTATTGATAAATCTATGAGATTCGATTTTGATTTTGAAAAATAGTTTTTGCCAATACTTTTTTCATATCTGGTCGATAATTCAATTATTCCTTTACTATCATCAGATAAATTTAATTCGGAATCTGAGCAAAGCATCCTATAAGACATTACACCTCGAATTTTAGCTGACACTAGTTTTGTTTTGGTTTTAGGAATTGTTGCACCTGGAGGTGCATATATAGTAATTAAACCTTCTCTTGCATTGGTAGCTCCACACACAACTTTTTTAATTTCATTCTCTCCAATATTAACATCACAAACTTTTAATCGATCTGCATTTGGATGTTTTTCGGTTTTAATAATTTTTGCGATTTTAAATAATTCATTGTCAGTTGAAAGACTTTCTATACTTTCTACTTCAAGCCCTATGTTGGTAAGTTGCTTTAAAAGATGCTTTTCTTTAAAATTTGTCTTTAAATGGTCTTGAAGCCAATCAAATGTGATTTTCATCTACTGAGACCTCTATAGTTTGTTGGCACATCTAAAGGATCAAATCCAAAGTGATTAAGCCATCTATAATCACAATCAAAAAATGCTCTTAAGTCATTAATCCCATATTTTAACATCGCCAGTCTATCTATTCCAATGCCAAATGCGTATCCTTGAAACTTTGTTGGATTAACTTTTACATTTTTTAGAACATTTGGATGAACCATTCCACATCCTAGGATTTCTAACCATTTATCGCCCTCACCTATTTTTATTTTTCCATCTTTTATTTCATATCCTATATCAACTTCAGCAGAAGGCTCAGTGAAAGGAAAATGGCTGGGTCTAAACCTCATTTTAATTTTATCCACTTCGAAAAATTCTTTAATAAAATAATTTAAACATCCTTTTAAATGACCCATATTTATATTCTTATCTATATGTAGACCTTCAACTTGATGGAACATGGGAGCGTGAGTTTGATCACTATCTGATCTATAAGTTCTTCCAGGTGCAATTATCTTAAAAGGTGGTTTATCTTTCAACATGGTTCTTATTTGAACTGGGGAGGTATGTGTTCGCAATAGTTTTTGTTTTTTTTCATCTAAATAGAAAGTATCGTGCATGTCTCTAGCTGGATGATTATCTGGAGTATTTAATGCTGTGAAATTATTATACTCATTTTCAACATCTGGACCTTCCTCAATACTAAATCCTATTTCAGAAAAGATAGATGATATTTCATCGATCGTTTGTGAGACTGGATGAATTTTACCTCTGACATAAGATCTTTCAGGTAAAGTTATATCAATTTTTTCTTTTTCCAATTTTTTATTAATTTCTGCAATTTCCACTTCGTTTATTTTTGACTCAATTAAATCTTGTAGTTCATCCTTAATAAGATTTAATTCTGATGCAAATTTTTTTTTTTCAGATACTGGAATTGATCCGATTTTTTTAAATTGTAATGAAACTAATCCATTTTTCCCAAATAGATCTGATTTAATTTGATTTATTTCTAATAAATTTAATTTCCCTTTTAGTTTTATTATAAATTCATCTTTAATTTTTTTAAGATCAGACATTTTTACAGATTATTTCTTCAGGAAAATAAAACAATAGTGAAGATTAATTTAAGGCAGATTGTGCTTTTTGAACAATAGTTTTAAAGGCTTCTGGGCTATCGTACGCTATTTCAGCTAGAATTTTTCTATCAATCTTAATTCCACTTTTATTCAATCCATTGATAAACTTTGAATAAGTTAAACCTTCTGCTCTAACACCTGCATTTATCCTTTGTATCCAAAGAGACTTGAAATCCCTTTTTTTATTTCTTCTGTCACGATAAGCGTATTGCATTGCTTTTTCCATAGCTTGCTTCGCAACTCTTATCGTATTTTTTCTTCTACCCCACTGACCTTTAACAGCTTTTAGAACCTTTTTATGTTTAGCTCTACTAGTTACGCCTCTTTTTACTCTTGCCATTTTAACCTCTTAAACTGTATGGCATATACGATTTAACAATTTTTCCATCTTGTTTTGACATCGTTGTAGTGCCTCTTAATTTTCTGATTTGAGAATTTGATCTTTTGATCATACCATGCCTCTTGCCTGCCTGGGCCATTATAACCTTTCCCCTTGCTGATATTTTAAATCTTTTCTTTGCTGAGCTTTTAGTTTTTAGTTTTGGCATAATTGAGCGAGGTTATACAAAGAATGTTTTAAATTTACAACCTATATTAAGGCCTATAATGGCTGAATAACCATAATCATTTGCTTTCCGTCAAATTTTGGATGTAATTCTACTTTTCCAATATCCTTCATATCTTCTTTTATTTTACTCATTAGTTCGTTTCCTAAATGAGAGTGCTGAAGTTCTCTACCTTTAAATCTGATAGTAAATTTAACTTTATCTCCTTTTGCAATAAATTTTTTTGCGTTTTTTACTTTAAATTCATAATCATGTGTTTCTGTTACAGGCCTCATCTTAATTTCTTTTAAAGCAATTATTTTTTGTTTTTTCTTTGCTAAGTTTGCTTTTTTTTGGGCATCATATTTATATTTCCCCATATCCATAATTTTACATACAGGGGGAGTAACATTAGGAGCTATTTCAATCAAATCTAAACCTTGATTTTTTGCCATAGAGATTGCTTCATTTGTATTTAAGATTCCTAAATTTTCTCCATTACTCGCTATAACTTGAACTTCTGGAGACGATATTCTATTATTAGATCTTGGACCACGGTCTTTCGTTCTTCTTTGAAAATAGTTTTGTTTGAAATCAGCCACTTAGTTTGATGATGCTTTATTTAAAGCAGAAAAAGTTTTTAAAAATAAATTTAGTTTCATATTTTCTTGTTTATTTGAATCCAATCTTCTAATAGTTACACTGTTACTGTCAACTTCTTTTTTACCACAAATCAACAAAATTGGTATTTTCGCTAATGAATGTTCTCTAATTTTATAATTTAAATTGTTATTTTTTAAATCAACTATAGAGCTCATGCCAGCTTTTTTAATTTTTTCTGAAACTTGTTTAGCATAATCATTAAAATCTTCGGAAATTGGTATAACGACTGTTTGTAATGGGGAAATCCAAAAAGGAAATTTTCCAGCATAATTTTCTATTAAAATTCCAATAAATCTTTCAAGTGATCCAAACAATGCTCTATGTAACATTACTGGAACTTTTTTCGTTCCGTCTTTATCAATATACGAAGCATTTAATCTTCCAGGTAAATTTAAATCAACTTGAACTGTTCCACATTGCCAATCTCTTCCAATTGCATCTCTCAAAACAAATTCAATTTTTGGACCATAGAAAGCGCCCTCACCTTTATTAATACTATATTCTAGTTTTGATGCTCTAACTGCTTCTAGTAAAGATGCTTCAGCTCTATCCCAGACTTTATCCTCACCGACACGTATTTCAGGTCTATCAGCATATTTAAGTACTACTTTTTTAAAACCTAAATCCTTATAAATATCTAAAATTAAATTTGTTACATTTAGACACTCAGAAGTAATTTGATCCTCAGAACAAAAAATATGTGCATCATCTTGTGTGAATGCTCTTACTCTTAATAGTCCATGAAGAGCTCCTGATGGTTCATAACGATGAACTTTACCAAACTCTGTTATTCTCAGTGGTAAATCTCTATAACTTTTTAAACCTTGGTTAAAAACCTGTATGTGGCCTGGGCAATTCATTGGTTTTATTGCAAAAACTTTTTCATCAGGAGTTTTAGATGTATACATGTTTTGTCCATATTTTTCCCAGTGACCTGATTTTTCCCATAATAATCTGTCTAGTACTTCAGGTGTATTTACTTCACGATAACCCGCTGCGTCTTGGCGTTCTCTCATATAACTTATTAATTTTTGAAACAAGGCCCATCCCTTTTCATGCCAAAAAACTGATCCTGGACTTTCTTCTCTAAAATGAAATAAATCCATCTCTTTACCAAGTTTTCTATGATCTCTTTTTTCTGCCTCATCAATTCTTTGTAAATAAGCATCTAAATCTTTTTTTGAGGCCCAACTAGTCCCATAAATTCTTTGCAACATCTCATTTTTTGAATCTCCACGCCAGTAAGCTCCTGCAACTTTTGTTAATTTAAAAGCTTTGCCAATTTTACCTGAGGATAATAAATGTGGACCTCTACATAAATCATACCAAGTATCCCCATGATGATAAACAGTTAGCTCTTCTGTTTCAGGAATACTTTCAATTATTTCAGCTTTATATTTTTCACCGATTTTTTTAAAATGACTTATTGCCTCTTTCCTTTCCCAAACTTCTCTTCTAGTTTTTACATCTTTGTCAATTATTTCTGACATCTTATTCTCTATATTTTTAAGATCATTTTCTGTAAATGGTTCTTTTCGAGCAAAGTCATAATAAAAACCATTTTCAATTACTGGTCCAATAGTCACTTGAGTACCAGGATATAATTCCTGAACAGCCATAGCCATGATATGTGCAGTATCATGTCTTATTACTTCTAATCCCTCGGGATCTTTCGAGGTAAAAATTTTTACCGAACAATCTTTTTTTATTTGGAAGTATAAATCTTTTAATTCACCGTCTACACTCATTATCAGCGCTTGTTTTGCTAATGATTTACTTATTTTTTCAGCAACTTCTAAGCCTGTTACTTTTTGAGAAAAATCTAAATTATTTCCGTCTGGTAAGGTGATTATGGGCATTTAATTAAATAACCTCATATACTCTGAATAAGTAGAAAAACACATTTTTTCAACATTAAATTTTTTCATTATATTTTTCCTTCCCTCTTTACCCATTAATTTAAGAGAGGTTTCATCCATTGTAATCGCTTGAATGATCTTTTTACACAAAGAGCCTGCATTACCAGACTCGAATAACAACCCAGTTTTTTCATTTAAAATTGTCTCATTTGATCCTCCAATATTACTGGCAATAATTATTTTTTCCATAGATTGAGCCTCCACTGCCACTCTTCCAAAAGCCTCAGGTTCAATTGATGCTGAAACAATAATATCTGAGACACTATAAGCTAATGCCATATCCTGAGAATGGTCAATAAATTTTATTTGATTAGTTAGATTATATTTTTTGGTTAATTTGATAAGTTTTTCTTTATAAGAACCTCTCCCCTTATCACTACCTAATATTATAACATGAAATGCTTCGTATCCTAATTCAATTTTGACTAAATTTATTGCTTCAATAAATAATTCATGACCTTTCCAAGACGTTAATCGTCCTGGCATTAGAATTATTTTTTTTTCATCTTTTATGTTCCATTCATTCAAAAGTTTTTTTTCATCAACTTCCATTTTGGTTGTTGGATCAAAATAATCTATATTTATACCCCTAAAAATTACTAAAAATTTTTTTTTTAAATCCAAGAATTCTTGATAATTCTCTTGAATATGTGAAAAAATAAAGTTTGATCCTGCTATTATCAAATCTGACCTTACCATTACTGAATTATAAAATTTTTTTAATCTCCCTCTAAAATTATAAGTCCCATGAAATGTAGTAACAAATTTTCTTCTAGTTAACTTTGTCGCTAATAAACACGACCAGGCAGGTGCTCGACTTCTTGCGTGAACAATTGAAATGTTATAGATCAAAATTATTACAACTAAAATAATAGAATTTATCAAAATCATTAATGGATTTTTACTGTGAACAGGAAGCCTTATTAATTTCACTTTTTTTTTATCAATAAACTTAGTTAGCTCTCCACCGCTTGTAACAATGTAAGATTTGCAGTTATTTTCAGTTAGAAAATGTGCAATATCATAGCAACCAGTTTCTGCACCTCCGTAACCTAATTTTGGGATTACTTGTAAAACATTTAAATTAGATGACATTTAATATAATTATATAATAATAGGCGAAACTAATAAACTTTTATGACATATTTTAGTTACTTAAAAATTTCTAGTACCAGAAAAATAAGATATTTGAAACTAAATCAAAAAAATGCCACTTACATTGTTTTTTTACATGGTTTTATGTCAGATTTGGAAGGCAAAAAACCTCAAGCATTTTTAAAATTTGCAAAAAAAAATAAGCTAGGTTTTCTTGCTTTAGAATATTCAGGTCATGGTAAATCATCAGGGAAATTTATAAATGGTAATATTTCAAAATGGACTAGGGATACTACTTTAATAATTAAAAAGGTTGTCAAAAAAAATGCTATTATATTTATAGGATCAAGTATGGGGGCTTGGATTTCTTTAAACCAGTTTAGTCTTATCAAAAACAAAGTAATAGGTTTTTTAGGAATAGGCTCAGCGCCAGAATTTCTCGATAAACTAATGTGGAATAAATTTTCTGATAAAATGAAGACTGAAATCAAAAAAAAAGGTTTGATAAACTTAAAACATGGTGATTATGAATACCCAATCACTTACCAATTAATCAAAGATGGAAGAAAAAATAAAATTTTAAATAAAAAAATAAGTCAAAATATAAATGTAACGATGGTTCACGGGCGCAAAGATAAATCTGTACCTGTAATTTACTCA
>MDTE01189276.1_pt1 | contig 27210 bp, 28 predicted proteins | sample 811231 | NCBI WGS metagenome assembly MDTE01 (sample SAMN05326651, study PRJNA326480) | marine metagenome | isolation source: seawater | place: Indian Ocean: Red Sea | collected 2010
ACAGATGTCGAAACCCAACTCAACGACAATGGAGTCAAACCCGAGCCGCATGCTCGTGCTGGTCGGACTGATGGGCGCTGGCAAGACCACGATTGGTAGGCGACTGGCAGCCCGGCTGGATGTTCCTTTCGTCGATGCTGACGACGAGGTCGAGCGGGCGGCGGGATGTTCCATTGCTGACATGTTCGAAGTTCACGGAGAGGAAGCATTTCGCGAAGGTGAGAAGAGGGTTATCGCACGGCTTTTGGAAGGTCCACCAGGCGTCATGGCAACCGGCGGGGGCGCTTTTATGAACGCTGAGACGCGGGAAAGGATCAAGGAACGTGGCATTTCCATTTGGCTGCGCGCAGATCTCGAGGTCCTGGTTCGACGCTGCGCACGGCGCGACGACCGACCTCTTCTCAAGGACGGCGACATGAAGGAAACGCTGGAGAATCTGATCGATCAGAGATACCCGATATATGGTGAAGCCGATATCATAGTGGATACCGGCGACAAACCGCATCGCACCGTCGTCGACAAAATCATGGATGAACTGGCGGCAGGAGATTATCTGCTCATGGGCCCTGTTGAGTCCTGAAGGTAACTGACGCACCCATGAAAACCACACCGGACGTCGTCGAGGTCTCTCTCGGCGACCGCAGTTACAACATACACGTCGGAGCTGGACTCCTTATCGAAGCCGGTGCGCTCGTTCGGTCGGCAATCCAACAGCCTCGTGTTGTCATCGTGTCCGACGAGAACGTTGCCGCTCTGCATTACGCGCGGCTCGCGGAATCGCTCTCCACCACTGCAATCGAAGCCGAATTGATCACGGTGCCTGCCGGCGAGCACGCCAAAAGCTTCGAACACCTGGAATCCCTCCTCGATCGCCTTCTCGAATTGCGCGTCGAACGCGGCGACGCGATCATTGCTCTGGGCGGTGGTGTAATCGGCGATCTTGCGGGGTTCGCTGCAAGCATCTTGCGCCGAGGCATCGACGTCATTCAGGCACCGACCACCCTACTTGCTCAGGTCGACAGCTCCGTGGGCGGGAAGACTGCTATTAACACCCGTTTTGGCAAGAACCTGGTTGGATCCTTTCACCAACCCAGGATGGTGCTGGCGGATACGGACGTTCTCGCCACACTACCCGAGCGCGAGTTGCGTGCGGGCTATGCCGAAGTGGTGAAGTACGGCCTCATAGATCAGCCTGAATTCTTTGGTTGGCTGGAGAAGAATGGCACCCACGTCTTGTCGGGTGATCCAGATGCGACGCGCCACGCAGTCATAACAAGCTGTCGGTCGAAGGCGGAAATCGTGTCTGCCGACGAACGCGAAACCGGGTCCCGCGCGCTGCTCAATCTTGGCCACACGTTCGCGCACGCGCTGGAAGCAGAAGTCGCCTATGAGGGACGATTGATGCACGGCGAGGCCGTCGCCATCGGAATCGTCATGGCGTTCGACCTGTCCACCCGCCTGGGGCTTTGCCCAGCTGACGACGCCGCGCGGGTCCGTCGTCATTTCAACGACGTCGGATTGCCGGTGACAGCTGCATCGATCCCCGGACTTGAAAGTGTTCGCCCTCAGGTCCTGGTCGATCACATGCGTCAGGACAAGAAGGTTCGTGGCGGCCGTCTGACCTTCATTCTCGCCCGGGGAATCGGTCAGGCATTCATCACGGCCGATGTCGACGAACAGACCGTCATCACAGCATTGGAAGAAGACCTGGCGGTGTCGGCATGACCCCCCGAGATCACAATTTCGGTCAGGATCGTATTCGTGCAGTGAATTGGCATTGGCCGACCTGGGGCTCGGACGCCCCGTCAATTACATGGATCCAATGATTTGGAACTGACGCTTCTCTTTTCCCTGGTTGCCATCGCCGCTCTGCTGGTGCTGTCGGCTTTGTTTTCCGGTTCGGAAACCGCCCTCACCGCGTCCAATCGTGCCCGCATCCACCATCTGCAACGCAAAGGAAACCGGCGCGCACAGATCGTGTCGACGCTCATGGAAACGCGGGAGCATCTCATCGGCGCCATCCTGCTCGGCAACAATCTCGTCAACATTCTGGCATCGGCGATCGCGACCAGCATCCTGATCAGCTTTTTCGGAGATCTTGGCGTCGCTATCGCCACGGTTGTCATGACGACCCTGGTGCTGATTTTCTCGGAGATTCTCCCGAAGACCTACGCCCTTACCAACGCCGATCGCGTCGCTCTGGGTGTGGCACCGATCATACGAATCTTCGTGGCCTTGTTCTCACCGATCACGAGAACATTGAACACCGTTGTTGCCGTGACATTGAGGTTGCTCGGTGCGGGACGCGGATCCCCCCGTATTACGACCGCAAGCGAGGAGATTCGAAGCACAATCGATCTCCATGCCCAGGAAGGCGAGGTGATCAAGCACGAACGAGACATGCTCGGCAGCATATTGGACCTGACCGAAGTGGAAGTTGATGAAGTCATGGTTCACCGCCGAAACATGTTTGCTGTCAATGCGGACGATCCACCTTCGAGCCTCGTCAATCAAATCCTCTCCAGTCCCTACACGCGGATTCCCGTGTGGCGAGATGATAGCGACAACATCATCGGGATCGTCCATGTCAAGGATCTGCTGAAGGCGCTGCATTCACATGAGGGGTCTCTGGATGATCTGGACGTCAGCGCGGTGATCGGCGAACCGTGGTTCGTGCCTGAAACGACTTCCCTGCGGCAACAGTTGAATGCCTTTCGCCGCCGGCGGGCACATGTCGCGCTCGTCGTCGACGAGTACGGGACGTTGATGGGCCTCGTCACGCTGGAGGATATTCTCGAAGAGATTGTCGGTGACATCGCGGACGAGCATGACGTTCCGGCTCCGACCGTGCGTGCCCTGGGGGATGGGTCTTACATTGTCGAGGGCGAAACGACGATTCGCGACCTGAATCGTCTGTTCGACTGGAGCATGCCCGACGAAGAAGCGGCGACAGTTGCTGGACTGGTGATCTACAACGCACAGGTCATTCCAGAGGTCGGACAGATTTTCACTTTCTTCGAGTTCAGGTTCGAAGTCCTTCGCCGTCAACGAAATCAAATTGTGTCTCTGCGAATAACACCACCGCCCAAACCACAGACCGAAGCCTCGTGATGTCCGAGTCGTTGGTGTGTCGGGCGGCGGCACATGCTGTCTGCACCCGTCAGTGCGCCCGGACCGAGTGACGCGGCGGACTGCAGAGCTTCATGTCTCAAGAGTTACTGTTGAACCTGATCCCGGTGATCGCGCCTGTCGTGATCACAATCTCGATCGGCTTCACCTGGGCCAAGCTTGGTCGGGACTTCGACGTTCGATTCCTTGCCAACCTTATTCACAACGTCGGCATGCCTTGCCTGATCTTTTCGACATTGACCCGCGTGGATGTCGATCCCCTGGTGTTTGTCGATATGGCGTGGGCCTCGCTGGCGACTCATATCGCTTTTGCCGTGATCGGTGCGCTGGTGCTGCGCGCCGCACGCCTGTCACTTCCCGTCTACCTCAACGGCATGGTCTATCCCAATGCCGGCAACGTCGGCCTGCCGCTGTGCCTGTTTGCGTACGGTGAACTTGGTCTGGCGCTGTCGACCGCATGGTTCACTGTTGATTCGGTGATGGTCGCAACGTTGGGTGTGTGGGTGGCATCGGGAAAATTCTCAGGGCGTGACCTGGTTCGGGCACCGCACCTCTACGCCGCGCTGGGAGCCGTCCTCTTCCTCGTCAGCGGCAACAAGCCGCCGGTCTGGCTCGCCAATACCACAGGGCTGATCTCTGGCCTCGCCATCCCTCTTCTGCTGTTCATGCTGGGCGTGGCCCTTGCCACGCTTCGGGTCGCCAATATTCGGCGCGCTTTCTGGCTCTCGATCTTGAGGCTGGGGATGGGTTTTGTGATCGGTGTCGTGGCTGCAGACCTGTTCGACTTCGAAGGTGTGGAGCGTGGCGTTCTGATCATCAACTGTGCGCTGTCGGTTGGGGTCGTGAACTACCTCATTTCGCAGTTCTATGACCAGGAACCCGACGAAGTTGCCGCGATGGTCGTGGTTTCAGGCTTCATCTCCATCGTCACGCTCCCCCTTCTCTTGGCATACGTGCTGTGACCTCCGAGATCTTCGCCATCGTTGCTCCTGTCCTCCTCGGCGCCGCCCTGGGGTTCCTCTGGGCTCGTTTCGGGCCTCACTTCAACACCGAGCTGCTGACGTCACTTGTGCTGGTCATCGGCACACCTTGTCTGATCTTTTCGACGTTGACGCGGTTTGCGGTCGACCTTGAAGCCGTGGGCGATATGGCGCTGGCCACATTGGTGTCTCTGGCGGTGATTTGTGCCGTGGGGGGTGGGCTCCTCTTGATCACTCGACAGCCCGTCCGAACCTTTCTTCCTTCCCTCTTGTTCCCCAACGCCGGGAACATGGGTTTGCCGTTGTGCCTTTTTGCATTCGGTGATGAGGGACTGGCGCTCGGAATTGCCTTTTTCACAGTGACTTCCCTTGGGAACTTCACCCTCGGCGTGTGGCTGGCCTCCGGCGACATTTCGCCGCTGCGGTTATTCCGGACTCCACTGATTTGGGCCGCGGCGGCCGGCGTCTTATTTCTTGCCTTGGGTGTGAAACCACCTCTATGGCTAGCCAATACGACCAAGCTGATCGGCGATTTCACGATCCCGGCCATCCTGATCGCACTCGGCGTCGCGCTCGCCCAGATGCGGGTCGAGAACCTCGGACGGGCGATCTGGGTTGGCTTACTCCGACTGGCCCTGGGGTTCGCCATCGGCCTTGCCCTCGCGGAGCTGTTTCAGTTCGAGGGCGTTGCGCGCGGTGTGGTCATTCTGCAGTGCACGATGCCCGTCGCCGTCTACAACTATCTGTTCGCGCAGCGCTACGGTAATCGGCCCTCGGATGTCGCCGGAGCCGTCGTTATCTCAACAACACTCTCCTTCCTGACCCTGCCGTTTCTCATCGCCTTTGTCCTGATCTAAGGGTGTCGTGCCGGATTGGGAAAGATTCTCCGCCCGGCTCCGTCTCAGGCCGCCTCTTCGGGTGTCCGCACCTGAAGTGCGAGCGCGTGAACGCGCTCGGAAAGCTCCTCGGCCAGCACGCGATAAATCATACGTTGGCGTTCGACGCGGGAGACGCCGGCGAAGGCCGCGGAAACAATGTCGACACGAAAATGGGTTTCACCCTCGGGTCTTGCACCAATATGCCCCGCGTGCAGATGTGACTCGTCGATGATGTTCAGGTTAGTCGGCGAGAATGCCTCGCTCAACTTGGACTGGATTGATTCGGCGACACTCATTTTCTCAATTCCACAGACCTATGAGGGTCCCGCACGTTGGTCAGCACGTGATCACCTGTCAAGCCGTTCCCCTTTCACCGTGATCTCGCCGGAGTGGCGCAACCTCAGACAAATCGCACCTCAGCTTGACTGAGACCCGTAAGCTCGACGCTGACTCTCGCGGGGGCATCAAAGAACACCGTTTGCACGACGCTCCCCAGCATGACAAAGGTGCCCGCGCGCAACGGCTTTCTCATTTGGACGCGGTGGTTGGCGAGCCATGCCAGTGCCTCGAGTGGATCGCCGAGTATGTCGGAGCCGAACCCGGAAGCATGTTCGACACCATCGATCATGAGGGTGCCACGTATCGCCGCCAGATCCAGTTCCCGCCAAGCGGTTTGCTCGTCGCCCAGGACAACGCCGGCATTGAAGAAATCATCGCCGATCAGGATGGGAGCCGAGAGGGCCGCGTAGTCCTCGTACCGGTCATCAACAAGCTCGATGGCCCCCATGAGCGCCGACACCGCGTCGCCAACGCTGTCACGCGTATAGGAACTGAGGTTACCGGGCAGATCAGTACCAAGACGTGCCGCAATTTCGCATTCCACACCAATACGGTGAAACTCGGACAGTGGCAGTTCGACACTTTCCTGAAATACCGTGCTGTCGAACACTTCGCCTGAACAGGGATGATCGATCTTGAGAAACGCCTGCATGACGGGTGTCGTGCAACCGATCTTGTGTCCGATCGGCTGTCCATGCCCTGCCCGTTCAAGAATGTCGTGAAGCGCATCCTGGATCGCGTAGCCTTCCGCCTCGGTTTCGGGCGAAAGGTCGGCCGGCGGCGCTTGCGTTGGACCGCCGCCGAGGCGAGCCTGGGAGAGAAACTCCGCTGCACTGACGATTTGTGCTGTGTCGACCGTCACGCCATCAACTCCCGTTGCGATTGAATCGTGGTAGCAAGTATTGACCCTATGTTCAATTCTACAAAAATCCGCGTCGTGCCAACGGTTGTCAGCACAACGGCCTGACTCCATACTTGTTGAATGCCCCCGTCTAAGCTCAAGAATTTCAGTCCCGCACAGTCCGTTCGCGTCTGCGATCATCCGGAGTGCGATTCCGAGGGGGAATTCCGGGCGCCGAAATCTCCGCACGATCTCGATTCATACTTTTGGTTCTGCCTCGATCATGTTCGTGCCTACAACTCGACCTGGAATTACTTTGACGGCATGTCCCAGAACGACATCGAAAGATTCCAAAAAAGTGCTGTCACCTGGCATCGACCCACTTGGCCGTTTGCAACTGACTCTCGAAAAGGCGCTGCGCGCGATTTCTCTCCTGACCGCGATTTTTTTGGCAGTTTTCGGGACGATTACGGGGTTTTATGGGGCGAAGATGACGTTACAGTCGTAGACGAATCAGGCCAAAGGCGGAGAATCACGTCCGAAGAAAGACGCGCCTTGGCCGAACTGAACCTTGACTCAGACGCAGACTTGCAACAAATCAAGGACCGATACAAGGAACTCGTCAAAAAGTTCCATCCAGACGCTAACGGTGGCAGCAAGAAAGCCGAGGAAAGGCTGAAGGCCGTCAATCAAGCGTATGGCTTCTTGCTCTCTTCCGGCTACACATGATCCGTAGCCCTTAACAACACGGACTCACTTCATGGATTCCACGGATACCGCGGTCGAAGGGGCCGAACAGCCGCTCGGCGTTCCCGACATCACCGTGTCGGTCAATCAGGTCTTTGGGCTCGAAACCGATCTACAGGCACCCGCGTTCTCACAGACGCATGAGTTGGTGCCGGATATCGACGAGGCCTATTGCTTCGATCACGAAACCACTCTCGCCATCCTGGCCGGCTTCGCCTACAACCGCCGCGTCATGATCCAAGGCTATCACGGGACTGGCAAATCGACCCACATTGAACAGGTAGCGGCGCGACTCAATTGGCCGTGCGTCCGGGTCAATCTTGACTCCCATATCAGCCGAATTGATCTCATCGGCAAAGACGCCATCGTCATCCGGGATGGCAAGCAGATAACGGAGTTTCGAGAAGGCATGCTGCCGTGGGCGCTGCAATCAGCGACCGCGCTGGTGTTCGACGAGTATGACGCCGGCCGGCCGGACGTGATGTTCGTAATTCAGCGGGCACTTGAGGCTGAGGGCAAACTGACCCTGTTGGATCAAAACAAGGTCATCCGTCCGCATCCCGCGTTCCGGCTTTTCTCCACGACCAACACCATCGGCCTGGGTGACACCACGGGCCTTTATCACGGCACACAGCAGATCAACCAGGGCCAGATGGACCGCTGGAATATTGTTTCGACGCTCAATTATCTGCCTCATGAGAAGGAACTCGAGATTATTCTTGCAAAGACCCCGGCTTATGACACGGCCGAGGGCCGCAAAGTCGTGGCCAATATGGTCAATCTTGCCGATCTTACACGTGCCGGTTTCATGAACGGAGACATCTCCACCGTGATGTCGCCACGGACCGTCATCACGTGGGCCGAGAACGCATCCATCTTCAATGATGTGGGTTTTGCCTTCCGCCTCACTTTCCTGAATAAGTGCGACGAGGTGGAGCGGACCACGGTGGCGGAGTACTACCAGCGCTGTATCGGCGAAGAACTTCCCGAATCCGCCACCAACATTACGTTGATGTAGTCGCAACCGCGACCCCGACCACCGAGGTATCATGAGCCAGCCCGAGAGCCCGGTTGAACCGTTTAAGCGCGCCGTTACCGCGACGATGCGGGCGATCGCCGAAAACGAAGAGCTGGAGGTCTCTTATGGTTCCGAAGGGGCGGGTCTCAGCGGCGACCGCGCCCGCCTACCCCTGCCTTCGCGGGAGCTTCCGGCGAACGAAGTCGGGCAGATTCGCGGGATGGCCGATTCGCTGGCACTTCGGGTCCGCCACCATGACGAAAAACTGCACGCAGCGCGTGCTCCCAAGGGCCAGGACGCACGTGCACTTTTTAACGCCGTAGAACTCGCGCGCATCGAAGCCATCGGTGCCCGGCGCATGGTCGGCGTTTCGCAGAATCTCGAAGACGCACTGGCGAAGGAGTGCGAGGCTCGCGGTTTCGCCAAGATGGAACACCGGGAGCAGGCGCCACTGGCCGATGCTGTCCGACTGATGCTGCGCGAGCAATTGACCGGCTGCGCAACGCCTGAGGGCGGCAGGCAAATCGTGGATCTCTGGCGCGAAGAGATCGAAAAGAAGGCAGGTAGCGATTTCCACGACCTCGCCGAAACCATCGACGATCAAGCATCATTTTCTGCTGTGGCACGGCGGCTGATCGCTCATCTCGAACTCGCCGAGGAATGGGATGGCGAGGAGGAGGAACTCGACCAATCATCCGATCAGGATGAGACGGATCAAGAGAACCAAGACGAAAACGGTGACGGATCACCACCCGAAGGCATGTCCGCGGAGACCGAAGAGGTCGCTGAAGGCGAGAGTGCCGGCGAAACCGACTTCATTGCCTCCGATGAAATGCAACCCATGGGAGATGGTGAAGAGGATCCTGGCAAGTCGGAACACCCGTGGTGGCCGGATGGGATATACGGCGACAACGCAAACGAGCCACCATACCAATCTTATTCCTCCCAGTTTGACGAGATCGTCGAGGCCACAGAGTTATGTGACGCCGAAGAACTTGTCCGGCTTCGGGCACAGCTCGACCGGCAGGTTCAACATCTGCAGACGGTGATCGGTCGGCTTGCCAATCGTTTGCAGCGACGGCTGTTGGCCAAGCAGCAACGGTCCTGGGAATTCGATCTCGATGAAGGTCTGCTGGATGCCGCCCGATTGGCCCGGATTGTGGTCAACCCCATGCATTCCCTGTCTTACAAGCAGGAGCAGGAAACCAATTTCCGCGATACCATCGTGACGTTGCTCATCGACAATTCGGGTTCGATGCGGGGACGCCCGATCAGCGTTGCCGCGACATGCGCCGACATCCTTGCACGCACCTTGGAACGCTGTGGCGTCAAAGTCGAGATTCTCGGCTTCACTACACGTGCCTGGAAAGGCGGCCAAGCGCGAGAGCTATGGCTGTCACGGGGCAAGCCACCCAACCCCGGGCGTCTCAACGATCTGCGTCATATCATCTACAAGGGCGCGGACGAGCCCTGGCGGAGGGCACGAAAGAGCCTGGGGCTCATGTTGCGCGAGGGTATCCTCAAGGAGAACATCGACGGCGAAGCGTTGCTGTGGGCCCATTACCGACTTTTGGGACGTCACGAACAACGCCGGATCCTGATGGTCATCTCAGATGGCGCCCCGGTGGATGATTCGACCTTGTCGATCAATCCCGGCAACTACCTGGATCGGCACCTGCGTCAGGTCATCCAATGGATCGAGACGAGATCGACGGTCGAACTCGTCGCAATCGGTATCGGCCACGACGTTACACGCTACTACCGGCGGGCGGTAACCATCGTCGATGCGGAACAACTCGGCGGCGCCATGATGGACAAGCTCGCCGAGTTGTTCGACGAGGACCCCCAGCACATGACTCCCGGAGGTTCGGCGCGCGTTCACTGACCGCGCGAAGCCCCCTGGCGGCTCGGGAAATCCGGTCTAAACGTGTTTCTTCAAGAACGCGAGCGTACGTTGCCAAGCCAGCTTGGCGTCCGCTTCGTCGTAGCGGGCCTGGGCTGGATTGGCAAATGCATGATTGGCCTCGTACCAGTGGGTCTCGAAGGTTTTGCCCGCACCTTACATTCCCGCCTCGAAGCCATCGATCATTTTCTGATTGATCCACTTGTCCTTGGCCGCGAAGTGTCCGAGGACGGGTCCCTTTAGGGACTTCAACTGGTCCGCAGTCTTGGTAACATTGCCGTAGTAGACGATTGTCGCATCAACCGGCACCGCCAGCGACGTGTTCAGGGACCAGCCGCCCCCAAAACACTAACCGATGGTCGCGACGTTCCCGTTGCCACGATCGTGAATGCGCAACCAGTCGACCCAAGAGGAGACGGTATCCGTTGCAACCTCGGGATCAACCTGTTTCATAAAGCTGCGCGCATCGTCAGGAACCGAGACAACTTTTCCGCCATAGAGATCGATGGCGAGCGCCAGATATCCCTCGTTGGCAAATTCCCGGTCTACAGCCTTGATCTGGTCGTTCAATCCCCACCATTCATGTATCAGCATGATCATAGGGGCCTTGGCCGCGGAAGGTCTTGCGAGGGACGCCGAAACATCCTGGCCGCCTGAAGTGCGCAGGGATACGGTCTCAAGCGTCGCGGCAGCGGCCTGCGCCAGCAGCGGATCCGCCAGCACGGCGGCAAGCGGAAGCCCGGCGACACCCTTGATGATCGAACGTCGTGCGTAAATGTTTCTTAATCCTCCCCATATGAAGAATTCTTGTGTGACCGGCCCGTTGATCGGGACATGCCGTGATTATCAAACACGGAGCGGTCGCAAACCAATCCACATATTTTCGAGATCGCTGAAATGTGACCGCAAGTATGGGAATGTCCCGGGCTCCGAACGCCCCTAGATTCTGTGAATGAAATTCCCCTGTCTTAGCGTCTGAAGGGCCATGGCCACGCAAGTTCAAACGACCATGGGCGGCCTGGAATGGACGCTGCTCGTGACCCTGTCCGATTTCTGGGGTGGATCGTTCTTCTTCATGGAAGTCGCGGTGGCATCATTGCCGCCCTTGACCGTCGTCGTTCTGCGGGTCGGTTTGGCGGCGCTGGCACTGAACATCCTGCTACCCCTTGCGGGTGTGCGGATGCCGCACGGTCTCCACGTGTGGAGAGCATTCCTGGTCATGGGAATCCTCAACAACCTGATGCCGTTCACCCTGATTGTCTGGGGTCAAACCCACATCGACAGCGGCCTTGCCTCCATCCTCAACGCGACGACACCCCTGCTTACGGTTCTCGTAGCTCATGTCCTGACGACAGATGAAAAAGCGACAAGCGCGCGGATGTTGGGTGTGGTGGTCGGTTTCATCGGAGTCGCCCTGATGATCGGACCCGATGTCCTGCGCACATTCGATGGCAGCGTTGCGGGACAGCTTGCTGTCCTTGGAGCGGGAGTCTCGTATGCGTTCGCGGGAATCTATGGACGTCGGTTCGTCCGGATGGAACTCTCTCCGATGACGACCGCGACCGGTCAACTCACCGCGTCAACGGTGATATTCATTCCCTTGACGCTGGTCGTCGATCAACCCTGGGCCCTCGCTCTGCCCGATGGTTGGACAATTGGCGCCGTTATTGCCCTGGCACTGTTCTCCACGGCACTCGCCTACGTTATCGATTTCCGTATCCTCGCCACCGCCGGGGCGACGAATCTTCTGCTGGTCACGTTCCTCGTACCTGTCAGTGCCATCCTGCTCGGAACATTGATTCTCGGCGAGCAATTGGATGTCCGCCACTTCACAGGCATGGCGCTTATCAGTGTCGGGCTGGCCGTCATTGACGGCAGGGTGCGCCGCCTATGCGGCAGTCCGGCGCGTTTCAAGCGCTGAGGGCGAAACAAAGCCCATCATTGCCCTGAATGGAATCAGCAGGGCCAGTGCCATCGCCACCTTGACGCCAAAGTCGCCGAGCCCCCAGGTGACCCAGGGAAGACCAGCGCCGGCAAAGGCGATGGAGAAGAACAAGGCGGTATCAAGGGCTGAGGCGGACAGTGACGATACCAGCGGTGCCCGCCACCACGCCTCCGACCGGCGCAACCGGTCAAAGATCAGAACGTCGAGAAGCTGGGCCGCCAAAAATGCACTCCCCGATGCAATGGCGATCCTTGGTCCTGCCGCCCATATGGAAAGCACCACGGCGATGGCGAACCCGACGTAAACGACCCGGCGTGTCGCGCCAACTCCGAACCTTCGGTTTGTCAGATCAGTCACCAGAAAGGCCACGGGATAGGTGAGAGCACCCCAGGTGATCCAGTCGTTGATCGGATACTGGACAGCGATATTGGATACAACGACCACGACAACCATGGCCGCGATGGGCAGCCACAAGGCCCGCAGCAGTTGTCCTGTAGTATCTGACGGTTCGTTCATGCCGGCCTCGCGTCGAAAGGGGTGAAATTCGCCGCTGTCCCGACTTCCGAAAGCGCTCTGTCGCCCCTCACACTTGAGAGAGCGAAACTAGTTGGCAGCCTGAGCCTTGATGATCTCGCGCCGCACGCGCCTGGCGTTAGCCGAAAGCTTGTCTTCCTTGGCGTCTGAGAGGAACTTGTCCAAACCACCAGCGTGCTCCACGGTGCGGATGGCGCTCGCCGCCACCTTGAGACGAATGGGGCGGCCCAATACCTCGCTGAAGATCGACACGCGCTGAATATTCGGCAAATAGCGCCGTCGCGTCTTGTTGTGCGCGTGGCTTACATTGTTGCCCGACAACACGGACTTTCCTGTCAATTCGCAACGTCGTGCCATATCGGCCACCTATTTCGCCGTCTGCTAGGATGTCTGAGACTGCCCACCGGGCCTGAGGCCCGTTGAGCGTGCGCTTCTTAAGGCATCCCCCGTGGACCGTCAAGCGACAGCGCCTCGCCTATCATTGCCAGTAACCGGAGCCATTCCGTGAATTTTACTGCCCTGCTCGAAAATTTCTGCCATGCCGTCGAAGCCGGTAACGGCCAGGAACTTGCAGCGTTGTTTACGTCTGACGGCATATACGACGACATGTTCTACGGACGTCATCAGGGTCGGGACGCCATTTCCGACATGCTCGGCCTGTTCCATCGCGATGGCGAGAACTTTCTCTGGGAAATGATTGATCCGGTCACTGATGACGTCACCGGATACGCGCGCTGGCTGTTCAGCTACGACTCCCGACGGCCTGAAAACAAGGGTCGGCGCGTGATCATCGAGGGCGTGGGCTGCTTCAAACTGCGAGGCAGCGAGATCGCAGTGTACGAAGACCTGGCGCGCAGTGGTGAATGCCTCGTCAGTCTCGGCCTGCCGCAAGACAAGATCGGCAGAATTCTGGAGAAATGGACTGCCGCGCAACATGCGCGTCCCGATGTCCAGCGGCACCTCTCCTGCTGAAAGACGCCCCGGACGATCTCTAGTCAGATAGCCGCTAGCGCACTTGATCTGCAGTGCCCCGGAACGCATCGAGCAGGGCGCGTGCAGCAGTACCTGGGGTCATGCGTCCGGAAGTGACCGCGTTTTCGAGTTCCGGAATTAGGACCGCGACCGCTGGTTCATCGCGCAACGCCGCGAGCAAGCTCTCGCTGACTTCGCTCCACATCCAGTGGCGGGCTTGCGCCTCGCGCCGTCGACCCAGCTCCCCGCCCTCTCGTAGCGCCTCCTGGTGTTCTTGGACAGCCTGCCAGACATCGCCAATTCCGACCCTCTCCAAAGCAGAACATGTCACGACGTGAGGGGTCCAGAACTTGGTCGCCGGACGTAGCAGGTGCAGTGCGCCGGTGTAGTCTGCAGCGATAACTTTGGCCTGCCCTGCAAGGTCTCCGTCTGCCTTGTTAACGACTACAAGGTCCGCGATCTCGACGATGCCTCTCTTGATCCCCTGCAGTTCATCGCCGCCGCCGGGCGCAATCAACAGCAGGAACGAATCGACCATGTCCGCGACTGCTGTTTCCGATTGGCCGACGCCGATCGTCTCCACGATAACAACGTCGAAGCCCGCCGCCTCGCACACGAGCATCGCTTCTCGCGTACGTCTGGCCACACCGCCAAGGGTCCCACTCGAAGGAGACGGTCGGATAAAGGCTGCCGGATCACGCGACAATGATTCCATGCGCGTCTTGTCGCCCAGGATGGAGCCCCCCGACCTGGTCGAGGACGGATCCACGGCGAGGACGGCCACGCGGTGTCCCGCTGCCGTGAGATCGACACCGACAGCCTCGATAAATGTGGACTTCCCGACGCCGGGTGCACCGGAGATGCCGACACGGATCGAATTGCCGGCATGTTCCAACAACGAATCGAGCAGCGCCAAAGCTCGGTATTGGTCGGCAGGACGTCTCGACTCAATCAGTGTGATCGCGCGCCCCAGCGCACGCCGGTCCCCCTCGCGAACCCTTGCCGCGAGTTCTTCGATATCGTGGTCCTTGTTCCGTACCGATTGGGGCTCAGGCGTCCCGGTCATGCATCGTCATCGTATTGCGATTTCCAGTCCGGCCCGAGCACGGCCGTGAAAATACGATCGCGGGTCTCGGGACTGAGTTCATCGAATACCTTCTTCGCCTTGGCGCGGTTGGCAAGGGCTTCCTGAACGAGTTCCTCACGCGTTTGAGGCTTCGAACTGGTTTCCGACTCTGTCACTTCTGCGACTTCGGGATCTTCTGGATCTGGCAATTCTTCCGGAACGTCGATTTTGAGTTCGATCGGTTCGTTGGCATCCCGAACCCGCTCAGTCTTGACCTCGGTCCTCTCATCTTCGTCGTCGACGTCGTCCTCCTCGGAATCGACGTCATCCACGTCGGTTTCTTCGCCCTTTTTTCGGCGGCGGGAGAGGAATTTGGGAACCAGTCGCACGTCTTCACCTCGCAATTCCGAGTGATCGGACCCAAGAGACCAAGCAGTGTAACGCGTTGTCTCTGCCTTCGATATCAGTGCCCTCGCACAATTCGCACACTATCCGGAGCCGTCGCACGCCGCCTTTATGGCGTTTCGTGAAGGGACTGGTCTTGCGCGCCACTGTGCCGCAATACCCTCACCAAACCGATAACGCACTGTTTCATGGCCCAACGGCTGCCAGCACCAATATGTTGGGCTCGCCAGCTAATTTTTTAGCACATCTGGTATGCATTCCGATATTGAAAGCAGGAATGAGTTAGATCATCTAGGTACGCTCGACCCTTGAACTCGACAGAGCGCATTCCCACGTACGTGATGAATTCAGTATTCGGGGAAAGTCAGACCAATGGCCGACGATTTGAAAGAGCACGTCACTTCGCGACCAACATGGATGCGGTTGCTCTACATGATCCTGTTCATCGTGGCGTTCAACGTTGCCGAACTCATCATTGCCGTCATCGTGCTTGTCCAGTTTCTGTTCAAGCTTTTCACCGGAAATCCCCTCGATCAGCTCGTCGCCTTCGGCGATGCCCTCAGCACGTACATCGCAGACATCGTTCGTTTTCTGACGTTCCGTACGGAAGACATGCCGTACCCGTTTGCAAAATGGCCCAAGGGCGCCGCAGGGAACAAAACCGTGACATGTAAGACTCCGCGCAAGAGGAGTGCGGGAAGCGCGACGCGATCGCGCGGCTCCTCCGCAAGCGGTGGCGAAGCGGCACCTGAAGGAAGTGGCGCTTAACTCGAGAGACGACGGACGACCTGCCGACCCATGCTATGCAGCCTGAGCACGACCTTGAATCAGGCCGATCACCTCTGACGCCGCCTCGGTGATATTGGTTCCAGGCCCGAACACTGCGGATACACCCACGGCTTTGAGCTCGTCATAGTCCTTAGGCGGCACAACGCCGCCGACCACCACTACGATATCGCCCGCGCCCTGCTGCTTCAGCTCGTCAATGAGTTGTGGCACCAGCGTTTTGTGGGCAGCCGCTTGAGAAGAGACACCGATGACGTGCACATCATTCTCGATGGCCTGTAGGGCCGCTTCCTCCGGGGTCTGGAACAGCGGACCGATATCGACATCGAATCCGATGTCAGCGAAGGCGGAAGCGATCACCTTTGCTCCACGGTCGTGCCCATCCTGGCCGAGCTTGGCAATCAGAATGCGCGGGCGCCGTCCTTCAGAACGCGCAAATGCTTCGGTTTCACGTTGGATGCGGGCGAACCCGTCATCTTCGGCGTAGGCACCACCATATACGCCCGTCACGCTACGAGCCTCCGCACGATGCCGTCCAAATACACGTTCCAAGGCATCCGACACCTCTCCCACCGTTGCCCGTGCGCGTACAGCCTTGATGCTGAGGGCAAGCAAGTTTCCGTCACCACGCGCTCCGTCCTCGAGCGCCTGAAGCGCAGCCTGTGTAGCATTGTTGTCGCGGGTGGCTCTTATCTGTTGCAGACGCTCGATCTGTTGTTCACGGACCTTGGCGTTGTCGATTTCCAGCAGTTCCACATCGGCCGAGCTTTCTTCGGGCAGGTATTTGTTAACCCCGACAATCACCTCTTCCCCACGGTCGATACGCGCCTGCTTGCGGGCGGCGCTTTCCTCGATACGCATCTTGGGCATGCCCTCAGACACCGCCTTGGTCATACCCCCCAATGCCTCAATTTCGTCGATGATTTTACGCGCTTCGACAACCATCGCGTCGGTCAGCGATTCAACGTAGTAGCTGCCGCCAAGAGGATCGACCACGCGGGTTATGCCGGTCTCCTCCTGGAGGATAAGTTGGGTATTTCGGGCCACCCGGGCTGACGCGTCTGTCGGCAATGCCAGGGCCTCGTCGAAGGCATTCGTATGCAAGCTTTGGGTGCCGCCCAAAGCTGCGGCGAGCGCTTCGTAGGCCGTACGAACGATATTGTTGTATGGATCCTGCTCGGTCAGAGAAACACCGCTGGTCTGGCAATGCGTTCGCAACATGGAAGACCGCGCATCCTGGGGCTCGAACGGCGCCATCAATTCGGACCACAGCTTACGTGCGGCCCGCAGTTTGGCGATCTCCATGAAGAAGTTCATGCCAATGCAGAAAAAGAAGGAAAGACGTGGCGCGAATTTATCGACGTCCAGGCCTTTGGACAATGCGGCGCGTACATACTCGACGCCATCAGCGAGTGTGAAGGCCAATTCCTGTACCGACGTGGCTCCGGCTTCCTGCATGTGATAGCCGGAAATGGAGATAGAGTTGAACCGAGGCATGTTCGAAGCCGTATGGGCGATGATATCGGCAACGATCCGCATCGAAGGCTCTGGCGGATAGATGTAGGTGTTTCGAACCATGAACTCCTTGAGGATATCGTTCTGGATGGTCCCTGTGAGTTCAGCCTGGCTTACGCCCTGTTCCTCCGCCGCCACGATATAACCGGCCAGTACCGGGAGAACGGCACCGTTCATGGTCATCGAAACACTCATCTCTCCAAGGGGAATCTCCTCGAACAAGCGCTTCATATCCTCGACCGAGTCGATGGCGACGCCGGCCTTGCCCACATCTCCCTCGACGCGCGGGTGGTCCGAATCGTATCCACGATGTGTCGCAAGATCGAAGGCGACCGACAGACCCTTTTGACCGGCCGCCAGGTTTCGCCGGTAGAACGCATTGGACTCCTCGGCCGTGGAAAAGCCCGCATACTGGCGGAGTGTCCAGGGACGGCCGGCATACATCGTGGCACGAGGCCCGCGGGTGAAAGGCGCGATGCCGGGCAGGGAGTTGGTCTCGATGTCCTCGAGATCGGCTGCCGTATAAAGTGGTTTGACGGGGATTCCTTCCGGCGTCTCCCAAAGGAGACCGTCCGGATTCCGGCCCTTGAGTTCCTTCTCGGCCAGCCCACGCCAGTCTTCAGTCAGCTTGTCTTCAGATTCGCTCATCGTCCCGCCAATCGCCGACGTGAAGATACATGGGTGCAAGTATGGGAAACCCCGATCTCAAGTCAAATGGCGCTTTTGAATTGCCACTGGCCCGAGTCCGACCCTGCACTCGCGTCTTCGGTCCGCCGCCCCGCACGGGCGGAAGCATATCAATAGATTCCGATTTTATTTACCATCGCAGTTGTTGCATCGCGAGCCGTGAGAGCCGATGTTAGAGGTGATGAGTCCTGTTGGTGTCACTGGCGCGCCAGGGCGGATCACAGCCGTCCTTGGTCCTACGAATACAGGTAAGACGCACTTCGCGGTGGAGCGCATGCTCGGTCACCGCAATGGAATCATTGGATTGCCCCTGAGGCTGTTGGCCCGCGAGATCTATGATCGGGTTCAACAGAGTGTGGGTCGGTCCCGCGTGGCCCTGGTCACCGGCGAGGAAAAGATCATTCCCGCCAACCCCGACTACTTCATTTGTACGGTTGAAGCGATGCCTATGGAACGGCGTTTCGCTTTCGTTGCGATCGATGAAGTCCAGCTCGCGGCTGATTCCGAACGTGGCCATGTATTCACCGATCGCCTCCTCAGAGCCAGGGGAAGCGAAGAAACGGTATTTTTGGGCGCCGATACCATTCGGCCCATCGTCAAGCGTCTCGTCCCGAACTGCCAGTTCGTTTCCAGACCACGCTTCTCCACGCTGACGTTCAGCGGACAGAAAAAGCTCTCGCGGCTACCGAAACGAAGCGCGATCGTCTCATTTTCGGCACCTGACGTTTACGCCACGGCGGAACTCATTCGTCGGCATCGAGGGGGGGCGGCCGTCGTGCTGGGAGCCTTGAGTCCGCGGACCCGCAACGCGCAGGTCGCCATGTTCGAAGCGGCCGAAGTCGACTATCTGGTGGCGACCGATGCCGTCGGAATGGGCCTCAATCTCAATGTCGACCATGTTGCGTTCGCGAGCCTCAGGAAATTCGACGGCGTCGCGCGCCGCGAACTGACTCCAGCCGAGATTGGTCAAATTGCCGGGCGAGCCGGCCGCCACATGAGCGATGGAACCTTCGGCACGACTTCCGATGCCGGCTCATTGCCCACCGAGACGATCGAGCGGGTCGAAGGTCATCAGTTCGGCCGAGTCAGATCGATTCAATGGCGCAACGTTTCGCTCGACGTGACATCGCCCAGTGGTTTGCTGGCCACTCTTGACGCACCCCCACCCGAGTCTCACCAGGACATCCTCACTCGAACTCGGGAAGCGGATGACTATCTGGCCTTGAAGGCTCTGGTTGCCGAGCCGGAGATTTCGTCACTCGCCAAGGGCCGTGCCGCTGTCAACATGCTTTGGGAAGTATGCCAGATCCCTGATTTCCGGAAGACCATGGCCGAGGCACATGCCCGCCTTCTGGGTCGGATCTACACACACATCATGTCGCCCGCAGGCGTTCTTCCAACGGATTGGGTGGCTGATCACATTGCGAGACTGGATCGGATGGACGGCGACATCGACACGCTGGCCACTCGGATCGCACACGTTCGGACCTGGACATACATCTCCCACCGGGGAGACTGGCTGGCCGATGCGCGCCATTGGCAGGAGCGCGCACGCGCTGTCGAGGACGGATTGTCAGACGCTCTGCACGATCGGTTGACGCAACGCTTTGTCGACCAACGTACCGCGGCCCTCATGCGCAGGCTACATGACAACCAGCAGGTCTACGGTCATGTCGGCAGCGATGGTAGCGTTCAAGTGGATGGCCATTCACTCGGGCAGATCGACGGTCTGCGGTTCATCCCCGATCCCTCGGGTTCACCTTCCGGAAATCGTGCGTTGCGGGCAGCCGCCACACGCGTGGTAGCGAGAGAGATCAATGCTCGCGGAAACCAGCTTGCGGATGCGCGGGATGAAGCGATCACCTTGAATTCGGAGTTCACGCTGGAGTGGAACGGCACAGCGGTCGCGCGACTCACTGTCGGAAAGGAGCCACTGGAACCCGGATTCTCTTTGCTTCCCATGGAACTGGACGGGGAGATTGTGCAGCGCGTGGAGCGGCGACTGGATCGCTGGCTGAAAGCCCACATAGAACAGGTATTGAAACCTCTCGCTGCACTGACCGTCGCGGATGTCAGTCCCGCCTGTCGTGGCATTCTGTTTCAGTTGCGGGAAGCGATGGGACTGCTTCCCCGGGAATCCATCGAGTCGCAGCTCAAGCGTCTGTCAAAATCCGAGCGGGCCGAGTTGCGCGAGCTGGGTATCCGGCTCGGCGCCCTTTGCGTATTCCTACCTGCCATGCTTCAACCGGAAAGGAGCGAGCTCGCCAGCGGTCTCTGGCAATTGGCTCAAAACGAGAATGGCGGAAGGGTCCCGACACCTGCGCCACAACCATCGGCGGCAGCGAGCCGGGATATACCCTCCGCCCTTTATGCCGCCGCCGGATACGTGAGGCTGGGACGCCGCGCCATCCGAGCGGACGTCGCCGAGCGCCTGACCGGTGCCGTCCATAAGCAAACCCGAAAGTCGACACTCACCGAAGGCGAGGACCTCATGGCAATGGCAGGATGCGCGGGCGAGGAGTTTGCCCGGGTGATGAAGGACCTCGGATACCGACGCAAGCCCAAGAGTCCCGGTGTCTTCATTCGTTCGTATCAAACCAGAGCCAGGAGCAAGTCTCCGTCGAAGAACAAGCCGTCGGCAGCGATTAACCCTGATTCTCCATTCGCCGCCTTGCAAACCCTGGCTGTCACGACCGATCGTCGGGGTAAATGAGTACGTCCCTGCGGATCGACCGCTGGCTGTGGTTTGCAAGGTTTTTCAAGAGCCGCTCCCTGGCGGCGAAAACATGCGTCGATCGAAAGGTGCGTGTTAACGGTTCTGTCGTCGCCAAATCCAATCATCAGGTGCGGACCGGCGACGTGCTGACATTCCCCCAGGGCCGGGAAATCCGCATCGTTCGGGTGGTGGAGCTGGGTACGCGACGAGGCCCGGCGGCGGAGGCCCGGGCACTATTTGAGGACTTGACGGAACAGACCGATGATAAGGGCGCGGCATCGAACTATGATTCCGGTCAGGCTCGGCGCGATGATGGCGCGGGGCGACCGACGAAGGCAGACCGTCGGGAAATAATGCGTTTCCTGGGCAAGGAATGACTGCGACAAACCGGATCGCCAATGCTGGCTTGAATATCTGCCGGGCCGTGTGTTAGGCCGGTGTCGTGATCAATCGAATCAAGAAGCTTTTCAGCCGGATCGACTCCGGAGACGTTGTGGAACAAGACAGTGCGGAGGCGCACGCCATGGCGGCAGCGGTTCTCATGGTCGAGGCCGCGCGTCTGGATGGCGACTTCGATGCATCGGAGCGCCAGTCGATTCGCTCACTTGTAACCCGACATTTCGGCCTTGAGAATGAAGAGGCAGATGACCTGATCGCAGAGGCCGAAGCCATTCACGACGACACCAACCACCTGGTCAGGCTCACGAGGACGATCAAGGACTCCTACCCGCCGGAAGAGCGAATTGCCATTATCGAGATGCTCTGGGAGGTGGTCTATGCCGACGGTGTGTTGCATGACTATGAAGCAAACCTGTTGCGCCGCATCGGTGGCCTCATATATGTATCCGACCGTGACCGAGGTGCGGCGCGTAAGCGGGTGACGGACCGCCTCGGGATCGAAAGGACGGGGACCTCCAATTGATGGAGAACCTGTTCGCCAATAATTGCGAGTGGAGCCAAGTATGACCTACGTCGTTACCGAGTCCTGTATCCGGTGTAAGTACATGGACTGCGTCGAAGTATGCCCTGTCGATTGTTTCTATGAGGGGGAAAACATGCTGGTGATCCACCCCGACGAATGTATCGACTGCGGCGTGTGCGAACCGGAGTGCCCCGTGGAGGCGATCATTCCGGACACCGAAGACAATGTCGAAAAATGGGTGGAGCTCAACCGCGAGCATTCCGAGAAATGGCCAAATATCACCCGCAAGGGCGACTCGCCTGAGGACGCCGATGATTTTGCCGATGAAGAAGGCAAGATGGACAAGTATTTCAGCGCGAATCCGGGAACTGGCAGCTAAATCCGGGACTTCCGGCCATTTTTTGCGGCCGGGATACGGGGCCACCCTGTAAAGTGTCCTCGAATCGTGCTATATGGAGCGTTGTGAGCGTTAAAGCGCTAGGCAAGCGCACAATGCGACGTGCGCGGCAACACGCCCTATGAGGCCAACTGGGCAGATTCTGGATATTCCAACCTTAGAATCGCCGTCGATAGAAATACGTGGCGGCACCCTTCGGTTTAGGGAAGGTGGGCTTCTTTGTGGGGCGTCAACCAATCCCACCGCTTAAACATCTGAATGGCGAGAGATAGGAGACCATGGCAAAAGCGACGGCCAAATCAACGACGAAACCCAAGGCCAAATCCACGACGAAACCCAAGGCCAAATCCACCCGGTCTAAGGCTGCGGCGGCGGCGCCCAAAGTGAAAGCCAAGCCGAAATCCAAGACGGTTGCGAAGACGACAGCGAAGTCAGCAGCCAAAACGGCACCAAAACCTGCGAAGAAGGCAGCACCAAAGGCGACGACAAAGACGGCGCCCAAAACTGCACAGAAGACGGCCTCCAAGCCAAAGGCGCCGAAATTGCCGTTCGCCGTAAACGACTACGTCGTCTATCCCACACACGGTGTCGGCAAGATCACCGGTGTCGAAAAGCAAGAGATCTCGGGGATGGATCTTGAACTGTTCGTTGTCGAATTCGACAAGGACAAGATGGTATTGCGGGTGCCTCTGGCGAAGGCCGAAGGCTCGGGCATGCGTAAACTGTCTACCCCGCAGAAAATGACCAACGCACTTTCGACACTCAAGGGCAGGGCCCGCATCAAGCGAACCATGTGGAGCCGGCGGGCACAGGAATACGAGGCGAAAATAAATTCGGGAGATCCCGTTTCCATCGCTGAAGTCATTCGCGACCTCCATCGTTCGGCGAATCAACCAGAACAGTCCTATAGTGAACGACAGATTTATGAAGCGGCACTCGAGCGACTCGCCCGCGAGCTGGCGGCAGTCGAACGAATTGATGAGGATGCCGCGACGGAGCGCCTGGAGGGAATGCTGCGGGCTGCCTGAGCCACCACAATCGTGATCACCAAACCCGGGTCGAATCGGTATATCCGTACGACCCGGGTTTTATTTTGGTTTGTCAGGCAGCAATCTGATCTAGTCTCACCCTAAGGAGACAGTATGGTAATCCTCCGGCCACTGAAACCGAGAAGCAGACTCGATCTCGGAACCATGGAAATTGTCCCTGCATGATCCCTTCTGAACCCCAGGTTTACGCAAGTCTTTCGGGAGCAAATCGGGTCTGGGCGGTCGGAGCCATACGTGGTGAAGCCGAACGGCTTGCAGCTCTCCATGATGAGTTGCGTGGCCGCGTCGAGACGGGCGACCGCCTGGTCTACCTCGGCAACTACCTTGGCGTTGGCGCTGACGTTCCAAGAACCGTCCAGGAAATGCTGGCGTTTCGCCGGGAGTTGCTCTCGCGACCCGGCTTTTGCGCCGCCGCCATCGTCTATCTGCGTGGCGCCCAAGAGGAGATGTGGCGGCGTTTTCTGGAACTGCAGTTTGCGCCAAATCCCGGTGAGGTACTGGATTGGATGCTGGGTCAAGGCGTCGCGGCAACGCTTCTGGGATACGGCGGCGATCCCGAAGCAGCGCGTCGGGTCTGCCGCGAGGGAGCTGTCGGCATTACCAGATTCACCAGCGCAATTCGGTCAGCGATGCACACCCATCCAGGTCATGACGAACTCATGGCTGCCCTGCGTCGGGCTGCCTACACGCCACAAGCGGAGCTCCTGTTCGTGGCGGCCGGCGTAGACCCAACCAGACCGCTCTCTGAACAGGGCGATACTCTGTGGTGGGGATCAGGATATTTCGCCAGTATCAACGAGCCCTTTGGTGGTTTCAGTCGAGTGGTCCGTGGAGATGATCGCCGACGCCAGGGACCCGAAATGGGCTCACACACAGCCACTCTGGACGGTGGATGCGGCTACGGCGGCGCACTACACGCCGCGTGCTTTACGCTGGATGGACGACCCGTCGACTGGATCCAGGTTTGATCTGAGACGCCGGCGCGCAGATCCCGGGACCACAATACCCACAAAACTGTGATCGGATGTGACTCGCGCACATCGCCAGCATTCGCCACATGTGGAGACGCGGAATAAATCGGCGTCTTATGCGTTTACAGATGTGAATTGAAATCATTCCAAGAAATGCCCACATATCAGCGATGCGGGAAGTGGTGACTGATCCAAACGCAGATACGGGCCGTAACTTGAGTCAGTTGACATACCACTGAGATTGGTTAGCAAACGATGGGATACATCGATACACCAGAGACGCAGCGGGCCAATCGCCAGTTCGTGAAATCGGCCATGAAAATCCCGCTGCTCGACGAAAAGACCGAGCTGGAGTTGGCGCGCCAGTGGCGGGACAAGAGCGATGAATCTGCGTTATGGCGTCTGGTCACTCCCTACATGCGGCTTGTGATCAGCACGGCATCTCGTTTCCGGTCGTACGGGCTGCCCATGGGTGACCTGATCCAGGAAGGCAACATCGGCCTGATGCAGGCAGCGGCCCGATTTGATCCCGACCACAAGGTCAGGTTCTCGACCTACGCAAGCTGGTGGATTCGCTCCTCGATGCAGGAATTCGTTCTCAGGAACTGGTCAATCGTACGAACCGGAACGACCGCGGCCCAGAAATCGCTGTTCTTCAATCTACGCCGCCTCAAAGCCCGTATCGACAAAACGGGCGTTTCCTACCTGGATGAACAAGGAAAGGAAGAAATCGCCCGAACTCTGCGCGTCAGTGTTCGCGACGTGGCGATGATGGAAAGTCGCCTCTCCGGCAGCGACAAGTCGTTGAACACGCCGGTCGGTGAAAACGGTGAAAGTGAATGGCAGGATCTGCTCGCGGAAGACCGCCCGGGTCCTGAGGAAATCGTATCTGAGATTTCTGAAAGCACGGCACGGTCCCGATGGATCGCGACCGCGGTCGCCGAACTGAACCCACGCGAGCAGACAATCATCCGTGAACGGCGCCTGAGCGAAGAAGGTCAGACCTTGGAATCTCTTGGACGCCGGCTTGGCATCAGCAAGGAACGTGTCCGGCAAATCGAGCAAGAAGCCCTGAAGAAGCTCCGGTCATCCATTCTCAAGCAGATCAATGATCCCGTGAGCGCCGGACTGGTTGCGCCCTAACTCGATCCTACGCCTCGACGTCGTCTCCCTGGTCAGCCGCTGACGAAGAAGACTCGAACATTCGAGCCATTATCCTGTCACTCCCAGCAAGCGAGCGGTCGAGGAACGCTTTAGTCCTGGATTGGCCGTCCGACTCGTCGCGAAGCCAAATAAAAACGACCGCCGTGAACAGGGCGGTCAGTCCAATCTCTTCGAGTTGTCGACGACGGCCCGAGGCATCAAGACCCGCAGCCTCGCGAATCCACTGTACCGTACGGGACAGAGCGGTCACCAGAGCAATATTATGGTGAGGATGTCCGGGATACATCTTGGCTGCCAACATGTCGCGCACGGTACGACGATGCGATGCTTGCACATCCAGCCAACGGACGATGACCGCCGATATCCGATCTCTGGGCGGCAGCAATTCGAAGCCTTTTTGGTCTCGCGTCACAAGCATGGCCAAGTCGGCGCGCTTGAACCAGGCATCCACGACGCCATCCAGGTCGCGGTAGTGTCGACGCACGTCAGACAGGCTCACGCCGAGGTCATCCGCGACGTCGTGAAGGCGGACGCGAGCCCAACCAACTTTGTCCGCCCGGTCGATGGCCCGGTCGACGATTTTGTCCGGGAGAGTTTTTCGGGCCGCCATGGAGCTACTCGGTCACGATCTTTACGCGCTGCCCTGGCGACAGCACCGTCCCCTGCGGCAGTCCGTTGAGGGTTTGAAAACGGGCGACCTGATAATCGGTGAAAGGCAAACTCCGAGCCAAGCGCTCAATCGTATCACCCGGCTCGACCGCAATGACGTCAAGTCGGAACGGCCGGTAGTCGTCTATTTCACCCGCAGACAATCGACGGAAACTGTAGGTGGTTCGTTGCAGTTCCTGACGCAGATTCGGTTCTCTTTTCAGCGGCGTCACCATCATGAACCGATAAATCTCGTCGTGGGAAAACCTTATGGCAACAAGCCGAAGATCCGCCGGCTGACCCTTAGACCGAACTGAGGCGCGCCCCGTCGCCGCCTCCATACCGTTGATCGTGATACGCTCCACATCGGACAGGCCGACACCCCGGCCCCACGTCTGAGCCAGGTAAGACACCATGTCGGCGGACGTCTGCTTCTTTGCCGCATCGAACCGGATGATCGCCTCTTCGGGACCTTTCGCAATCACCGCACGCTGAGTGTTGAACAGCCGATAACCCGGTGGCACCTCAAAGGCAAATCCCAGGTCCGGATACACAAAGGTCCTCCCGCGCACCAAGCCCTGTTCAGGGTCATCCCCATAGAGCATTCCGGTGACCTTCTCGAGATATCGATCGCGTCGGAGCGGGGCACCGGCCGCCGCACCGCTCACACGGGCGGCCAAGATGGCCTTGTCCACGCGGTCCTCGGTACGTGGATGGGTCGCAAAGAAGTCTTCGAGAGGATCCCGGCCATCGCGACCTGCCAACTCATTTTCAAGGGCGTTGTGACCGGAGAGAGTACGCAAGAATGTCGCCTGTGCTTCCGGGTTGTACCCTGTCCGTGACATGTATCGTACGCCGAGGGTGTCGGCTTGGAATTCCTGTTCGCGAGAGAACCCCTTGAGAAATAGCTCGCCGCCAATTTGCGCCAGTTGGTCGATGCCAGGATTCTGCACGACGGCACCGAGGATGGCCGTGCCCAGACTTGTTGCGATTGCACGGTTGTACCGTTGTGCAGCATGGCGTGCGGTGACGTGACCAATCTCATGCGCAAGGACGCCAGCAAGTTCTGCTTCGGAATTCGCAAGAGCCATCAACCCCCGCGTCACATAGACATACCCGCCTGGCAGCGCAAAGGCATTGACTTGCGGCGAGTTCAGTACCGTAAACCTGAATTCCAGATTGGGTAGTTCCGAGTTCTTGACCAACCGCCCCCCAATTTCGGCAACGTATGCCCCGACTTCGATGTCGTCATATACGCCGCCGAAACGCGCCAACATCTTTGGATGTTCCTGGGCACCGATTCGCCGCTCCTCCGCCGGCGACATGAATGGCGTAAGTTCCTGTTGTCCGGTGGCAGGATTGGTCGTCACACAACCCGTGAGGGCCGGCATGAACCCGACCAGCGCAATCGCGCCCGTTGCCAGGGAGATGCATCTGCGGTCCGTCTTCATTCGTTCAGCAATTCGATCTGCTCAGGATGTGTGGCATCGATCATCGGACCGTTGCGCCTGTGGATCCATCCTCGCACGCGCACATGTCGCCCCTGTAGCGACAGGAGATCGGGAGTGACGTCCCGAAATCGGCGTCGATCCTTAGGA
>MDTE01090502.1_pt1 | contig 27200 bp, 20 predicted proteins | sample 811231 | NCBI WGS metagenome assembly MDTE01 (sample SAMN05326651, study PRJNA326480) | marine metagenome | isolation source: seawater | place: Indian Ocean: Red Sea | collected 2010
ACTTAATATTATAACCGGAGCAAGGATTGAAAAAAATATAACCAGATATCAATCCTATAGGGCATGGGCATCGGTAATACCATCTTTTGTCTTTTTAGGCGATAGCACCTTACAAAATAGGGAAAATGAATATATTTTACCTGCACTATTTATAAGATATAAACCTGTTTCCTGGCTGAGCATTCGCTTTGCTAGTACAAATACACTTACAAGACCAAACTACACTGATATTTTGCCTCTTTATTATGTCTCAACAGGGAGTCAGTCCATAGATTATAGGAATACTGGACTTGAACCTGGAAAATCAGAAAACCTTGATTTTAGCATCGCCTTTAATCAAAAACATCTAGGACTTTTTAGTATCGCAAGATTTGAGAAAAATATTAGCGGGCTTATTTATTCCAGCGGACGCAGATATGTTGATGATCCTATAAAATATGGCCTTACTGATAATTTGAAAAGCTATATGATCAATGATTATAAAACGAATAACCCTTACGCTGTAAAACTAAAAGGATGGGAGTTTGACTACCAGACAAGGTTTTGGTACCTCCCCGGACCACTAAGCGGGCTTGTATTAAATGCAAACTATACGATTTCGGAGTCAGAGGTTAAATACCCCAGAACAGAAATTCATTTTGAAATTGATTTTGGGCCCCCACTTGTTGCGGAAACCATCAACATAGACAGCTTCTATGTTGACCGCCTAATTGACCAACCTAATGAAATTTTTAATCTTTCAATTGGATATGACTATAAGGGTTTTTCAGGTAGGCTTTCTGTTTTATCAAAGTCGGACATCTTTATGCAAACTAATTTTTGGAAAGAACTTCGACAAACTACAGATAATTACACCAGATGGGATCTCTCTGTTAAACAAAAACTACCAATCAATGGTCTAGAAATTTTCCTCAATATAAATAATATAACCAAAGCTGTGGATAAAAACAGGTATCACACTAGTAACTCTCTAGCGCTAGAACAACACTATGGAAAAACAATAGACTTGGGGTTAAAATACTCGTTCTAATTATATTTCATAATATTTCTAAAAATAATTTTTGATAGTTAATATTAATTATATACCTTGTTAATAAATTAGGTATGTGAACAAAATACATTTCTTATTAAACACAAAAATTTTATGAGAAGAAACATTTCTATATTTTATATGGTTATTGTGTGTTGCACCTTGAGTAGTCAGGAGCACTCTCTTCGGTTTGATGGAAGTGGTGACTATGTTAGTGTACCTGATGATCCAGATCTCGACCTAGTTCAAAATTATACATTAGAGGCTTGGATCCAGCCTGAAACATTTGGCTGGTTAAATGGAGTAATATCAAAATATCATACCCCCGCAGCAAATGGATATGTCCTCAGGTTAAAATCTCAGGCTCCCTATACTGGTATATCTTTTGATGAAAGAGAAACAAATAATGGCATACTAAGTTCTGGGCAGTGGTATCATCTGGCAGCTGTAAAAGAAGGTACCCAGCGAAGACTCTACATCAATGGAGTTTCTGAGTCACTATCAGGCTCAGCTCTAAACACAAGCTCAAACTCAAATCCATTACGTTTCGGCTCTGACTACGGAGGTCGATATTTTAATGGGAAAATTGATGAAATTAGACTTTGGAGTATTGCTCGAACACAGGATGAGATAGTCTCATCAATGAACGTTAGTCTCAATGGAGACGAACCCGGTCTAGTAGCATACTATAATTTTAATGAAGGGTCAGGAAATCAAATAATTGACCAAACGGGGAACAACCACAACGGGTCTATAAATGGAAATCCTACCTGGTCTGATGGTTATAGCATTTCAGCATCTGGAGGAGATTTGAATTTTGATGATCAGATCAATATTTTTGATACTGTAATCCTTTCGGCCTTAATCCTTGGCATTGAACAAGGAAATGAAGCACAGATTGAAGCATCTGACACTAACCAGGATGGTATCTTGGATATTGCAGATCTTATTTTATTGATACAATGGATTTTAGAGATGGATCCAAGATTTACCAGCGCCATAGAGAATGCAAACTATCTAATCGATAAAAATAATGTGGTAATTAGAACTGATGGTGATCTGGCTGGAATAGAGATTGAACTATCCTCCTCAGAAAAAATCATTGATTATAATATACCGGCAGGATGGATATGGAAACAATCTGAAACAAAAATACTCGCATACAGTTTGGATGGATCTGCCCTTGGTAATGGGTCAATATTTAAACTAAACAATAATAAAATAATAAGCTTTAATATCATAGACTGGAAAAAAAATAAAAAAAGTATTGATAAAATGTTTTTCCCAAAAAACTTTATGCTCAAAACTTCTCCTAATCCATTTAATCCTGTTATTAGTGTTTCATATTATTTAGAAAATGACTCTAACATTGAAGTAAAAATATTTAATATAAGAGGCCAAGTTTTAGAATCTATATTTGTGGGAAAAAAGACCACGGGATTCCACACTTTTAATTGGAGTCCGAAAAGCTTACCATCTGGGAATTATTTTTTTCAAATCTCTGATGGTATCAATGAGCAAACATCCAAGATTGTTTTATTAAAATAAAAAAATGAAAAAAATACTCATCTTTATATTTGCTTCTATATCAACATTCATAAATGCCGATACCACAGTAACCGCACTAAATAATGTTCATCATTATTTCGGATCGGGAACAAATAACCGGACTGTATATGAAACTGTTCGCCTACCAAGTGAAAACCACAATTTCGCCCAAATTTTTATGCATTTCAGCCTAAGTTGTCCAAATGGCGGGTGCGACCCCTGGGACAGAAAAGCAAGTATCTCAGTTAATCATTTGAACGAATGGTTTGAAATCGGAAGATATGTAACTCCTTACGGTATTGAATGTGGTTGGACACTCGATGTAAGTGACTACAGATCCATTTTAAAAGGTGAAATTAATCTTCGTTCTTTTATTGATACCTGGGTACAGCCTGGCTGGCTTGTTACCATAGAATTTGAATTTTTATCTGGATTGCCAGAACATCCAAACATCATAATCAGAAATATGTGGAACAACAGTTATTTAGTTTATGGAGATCCTACAAATCCGATCAATATTGATCAAATAACTGAGTATATCCCTCAAGATGCAGAAGAGACATTTCTTAGAATAACTACCACCGGCCATGGTCAGGGCAATACAGATAACGCAGCTGAATTTTCACAAAAAATTCACGAAATCCGTCTAAATGATTTTTTTATTTACGAACACGATTTTTGGCGCAACAACTGCCAAAGTAACCCTTGCTCACCTCAGAATGGAACCTGGCAATATAATAGAGCTGGGTTTTGCCCTGGCGATAAAGTGGTTCCTCAAGATTTTAATCTTTCAAATTTTGTTGCACCTGGCTTTACGACATCGCTTTCCTATGTCCTTGAGAATTATTTTAATGAATGTTCACCAAACAATCCAACATGCGTAAACGGTGTAACATGTTCGTCCTGTGACTACAACAATACAGGCCACACCGAGCCATATTATTTTATTGGATCTCATTTAATAATTTATACAGAAAATAATCATTCAAATGCAGATGCTTTTCTAAGTATCTCTGAGGATACTTTAAGCGGGTCGATTTCAATAAATCTTGAAAATTATGTTCCGGTCTATGGAATTCAATTTGATATTGACCTGAGTAATCTATATGGAACTGGATTAAATCAAATCCAATTAGAAAATGGATTTAGCGGTCGAGCTGAGGAATCTGGGTGGACAGTATCTGTGAGCCCATCTGGAAGAGTGGTTGCTATTTCGCAAGATTCTGCAGAGCCTATTCCTGCAGGTGAGGGGCTACTTACCAAGATACCGTGGAACAGACACTACTATCCCGATGTACAAGGTAAATTATCTATAGAAAACATTTTTGTTTCTGGATATTTTGGTGCTGAATTATCATACGAATCAGGAGCTAGTTATGAATTAGAAACAATTCTTACTGCGGATAAATTAAATCAATTTCCCGATCAGCATAAACTTTTACCCTGCTATCCAAACCCTTTTAACCCTTACACTAAAATTCCCTTCTTTATCGCACAAAATGAAAATGTCAACCTAGAAATTTTTAATCTAAATGGAAAAAAAGAAGAAACTCTTTTGGTCAATGCCATGATGAAACCAGGGAATCATGAAATCATTTGGAAGGCCTCTGATCATAGCAGTGGAACATACTTTGTAAAATTATCCATAGGACAAATGGTTTACACAGAAAAACTAATGCTCCTAAAATAAACTCTAATTCTCTTCGTGTAAAGTGTAGACCATTATTCCATCAAACCTAGGTCCATCTTCACTAAAGTAATAATTAAAAAAATCAACTTCAACAGTTTCCCCCTCTTTTGAAGATGCATGAATTAATGATTTTCGATCAATTAGAAATCCCTCATGTGCGATTACAATACCCATCTTAAAATAACTTCTCTTAACAAAAGCGACACCACAGACTGAAGGAAGATCTTGAAGGTTTACACGCCTAACCATTTCAGATGGAATAAATGAAATGTTTTGATTAGATGTCCAATCAAGATCCAAAAATTGTGAACCATCACTTTTACGATTTAATTCAATACTAACTTCTTCTAGTTTGGAGGCAGGCAATAACCTAGAGGTTATATTAACCGTTTGGGGATTATTTAAAATTCTATCTGATGTATAGTGCCATCTCGATTTAAATGTGGGTTCCTTCTTACCCTCAGAATTAACTTTATAATGTATATCAATCATTTTCTCTCTTGATGAATCCCAGTTTAAACTTTGAGCAAATGCTAATGTAGTTAACACATGGACGGTACAGTCTGAGGTATCAATTCTTAGAATTGGGTCTTTATCAGGCTCTTTCTCTTCTCCAAGCTTAAATATCCCATAAGGTGTTCCAACTCGCCAAAGATTCAATGCTTTTATTCTATCATGAAAATCTGGAAACCGATTTTTAAAAACCGGCAAATAAGAAGCAAAATCTTTTTCAGTCAACTTCCAGGGTTTAGGCAAAGTTTTTACCCACTCAAAATCTCCATCCTTGTTGCCAAAACTTAAAGTCCCTATTAAAATGTAAATCCAAAAAATAGTTCTCACGGTATTCAATTAATCCTTAAAATATATTAGTTTCTATATGCCCAACAGATTTTCTGCCTAAACTTAGAACCAGTAATTAATAAAATGATAGAAAAACTAGGTAAGCTAATTATAGCAGGCTTCAGAGGTTTAAAAATATCTAATGATACCCAAATTCGAGATTGGATAAATAATTTTCATATTTCCGGGGTAATCCTTTATGATGTAGATCTTGAGTATAATAGCCTAGGATCAAGGAATATACAGTCTAAGGGGCAATTAAAAAGACTCACTTCTTCCCTACAATCTTTAAATGATGAAAAACTATTTATCTGCATAGATCAAGAAGGCGGTCGAGTAAATCGATTAAAATCAGATTATGGTTTTCCAAAATTTGAATCATGGAATAAAATAGGTTTAAAGGATAATCAGGCATACACAAAATCTTATGCAAAAAAAGTTGGTCAGGAACTTTCAGACCTTGGAATAAATTTTAATCTTGCTCCAGTTTTAGACTTTGATTACGGGAAAGAATCTTTTATCTCACTACAAGAACGATCAATTTCTTTAGACCCAGAATTAATTGTGAAACATTCAAAAACTTTTATTAATGAATTAGAAAAATTGAAAATATTATCTTGTGGTAAACACTTCCCTGGGCAAGGCTCAGCCTCTGGTGATACACATGAAGGGCTGGTTGATATTACAAAAACCTGGGATAAAAAGGAGCTAATACCATACAGCGATTTAATTAAGGGAAATATTCTAAATTCAATAATTGTTGCCCACACTTTTCATAAAAATCTTGATCCTAAATACCCATCATCTATGTCTGGTGATACAATAAATAAGCTTCTTAGAAAAGAATTGGGTTTCGATGGCCTTGTAATTTCTGATGACCCCAGTATGAAAGCGATTTCAGATCACTATAATCTAAAAACAACAATTCAAAAAATGCTAAACGCAGGTGTGGATCTATTAATTTTTGGAAATAATCTTAATTATGATCCTGATTTAATCCCCAAGGCAATAAATTGTTTATGTGAATTATTTGAAGAAGGATTAATAACAGAGAGTAGAATAAACCAATCAATAGAAAGAATAAATCGAATAAAATCGAAATTGTAAACTAATGCAAAAAGAACAAATTTACCTTGGAATTGATGGTGGTGCTTCAAAACTGCTATTTCAAACAATAAAAATAGTAAAAAATTCAAGATATGCACACACAGGTGAATACTGTAAAGAAATAAGTTACAAAGACTTTGAAGGTTGGGATAATAGTTTTGAACCTGAAAAAGTTGAAACTCAAAAAATATTTTCAAAAAAAAATAAGTTTTTTTTATCAACAAAAGAAACGAATCAGGGAAAAGTTATAATTAAAATAATAGAAAAGTTTTATAAAATCGCGGTTCGAGATATCGGGACTATCTGCGGTGTAGGCCTCTGTTTCCCCGGAATAAAAACACCAGATTTGAGAGGGACGATAATTATGGCGAATGGTCCAAGAATACCTAATCTATGTGAACAATTAAATAAAAAAAACATTGCTGTAGATATTATTTACAATGATTCTGATTGTTGTGTCACAGGAGAAATGTTTTGGGAAAATGGATCCCTAAAAAATGCTTCGAATGCAATTTACATTGGAGGAGGAACAGGTATTGCAGATGGAATAGTAATTAATGGTAAGATAGTTAATTTCAACTCAGATTCTAATTTGAAAAAATCTTGGGAATTAATCTTGCCATCTGGGAAGACAGTCGAATCCTCTCTCTCACCTAAGTTTTTAATTAAAAACTACAATAGTCTAAATCCAAAAAATCATATCAATACTTTAGATGAAATAATTTTACAAGCAGATAATAAGAATTCATATGCAATAAAAATTATTGATGAAGCCGTAAAAGCACTTCATTTTCTTATTGATAACCGATTAAAATACATTAACAATAAGACTGGGGAAAATTGCCAGAAAATCGTAATCGGACAAAGATTAGGATTATCTTTATCATTGAAAAAAGGTGAAAATAGTTTTATGAAAACCATTTTATCTGAAAAAAAGCATAGGGTTCCTATTAATATTTCTATTGAAAGAAAAACGGCTGCGATTGGAGCAGCATGGAAAGCGGTTTGCTAGTAAAAGGAAAAATTCCAAGTTCAGAGCCAATTGTGAATATTGGTATGGTCTTACCAAATGATAAACTTAAAAAAATTAAAATCTCATTCTCAAATAATTCATTATTTGATTTTTATTTTAATGAAAAAAAATCAACTATAGATGATAATGAATTAAATATAGAGGTAATCGATAACAAGTTATTTTATAATAAAACGGATACCTCTAGCATCAAGATAAACACTAACGCAAGCAACCTTGAAGATTATATACTAATTGATTCTTTGCCAGTTGGAAGAGGATTTCATTGGGCCAATAAAATTCCTGTTAAAGTCTTAGGAAATATTATCATCATGATAAAAGAAAATAATTTGTTTGTGGTTAATCAGCTGAAGTTAGAGCACTACATAATGTGCGTATCAACTTCGGAAATGAGCTCTGAATGTCCAACTGATCTTCTTAAATCACAAACTATCGCCGCACGCTCATGGGTCCTTGCAGCTAGTGAACAGAAACATCGAGAATTAAATATTGATGCCTGTAACGATGACTGCTGCCAAAGATATCAAGGAATAAATAACCTGACAAAACATTCAATAGCATCAGCTGAATCTACACGTGGAAAAGTACTAATCTTTTTTAATGAAATATGTGATGCTAGATACTCTAAATCATGCGGAGGGCTAACGGAAGACAACAACAATGTTTGGGAAACGGGTGAAAAAAAATATCTCCGGTCAATAGTTGACTCTGATACTATCAGCCGTCCTTTAATTAGCAATGCTATTGGCCTAAAGTCATGGTTTTTATCTAGCCCTGATTGCTACTGTAGCCCTAAGATGGTGCCGGAAGATCAGCTGTATAAATTCTTAGGAGCTGTAGACCAAAACAAAAGTTATTTCCGATGGAGTATTAGTATCACTCAATCAGATTTGATTAATAATATTAAAAAACAAACTGACATAGATTTTGAGTATATTCTATCTTTGGTACATTTAAAGATTGGCAGTTCTTCAAGGATCATGACTCTAAAAATTGAAGGATCTCAAGATGGAAAACGTAAATCTTTAATGCTTAATTCGGAGTATGATATCCGTAAGGTTTTACATTATGATTTTTTATTTAGTTCAGCTTTTCTAATTCAGACTGAATTTGAAAATAACATTTACCCATCTCTGTTTCATCTTAAGGGAGCAGGATGGGGGCATGGTGTAGGAATGTGCCAAATTGGAGCACTTGGGATGTCGCTTAATGGAAAAACTTACTTAGAAATATTAAATCATTATTTCCCCTCAACTCATCTACATACTCTTTATGGGTGAAACAATATCACTCCACTGGATTGACTGGGTAATTATTTTTTCATATATACTCTTTTCACTATATATTGGAATCCTATTTAGTAAAAGAGCATCAAAGAGTACTGAAGAATATTTTTTATCAGGCCGCTCCCTACCATGGTGGATTGTTGGGACATCCATGGTAGCAACCACATTTGCAGCTGATACGCCACTTGCTATAACTGAATTTGTACGAGGACCCGGTATCTGGCAAAACTGGTTTTGGTGGAATCTTCTAATGGGCTCACTATTAGGCGTTTTTCTATTTTCGCGTCTTTGGCGCAGGGCAGAAGTTCTTACTGATAATGAACTTTTAGAAATTAGATATAGTGGTAAACCTGCTGCATTTTTAAGAGCATTTAAGGCTGGGTATTTTTCTATACTATATAACTTCATTGTAATGGGATGGGTAATTAATGCAATGGCATCTATTGTATCTGTTATGCTAAATATGGATAAATGGACCGCGGTATGGATATGTGTTATTATTGCTCTTGTTTATGCTATTCTTTCTGGCTTCTGGGGAGTTGTTATCACTGATATGGTGCAGTTTTGTATTGCAATGTTTGGCTCTATTGCCCTTGCACTAATTGCACTTTCCCATGTAGGTGGTATGGAATCACTTTTAATCAAATTATCTATGTTTGAAGATAGTGGCACAATAAACAAAAACACATTAAAGTTTATTCCTCCAATTCCAGAGCAAAATATTACTACCTCGGCATTTTGGGAATCTCCTTTTTCAAAATTTTTGATTTTTATATCGATAATGTGGTGGAGCAGTCATAATACAGATGGCGGAGGCTATATAATTCAACGAATGTCATCAGCAAAAAATGAAAAACACGCACTTCTTGCTACTTTATGGTATAACCTTGCTCACTATGCATTACGTGTGTGGCCATGGATAATCGTTGCTATAGTATCAGTCGTAATGTTCCCTATAATTCCAGAATCATATTCGGAGCTTGGAGTAAAAGCTGGTTACCCACTAGTTATGAACAGCCTTCTTGGTCCAGGGTTAAAAGGGATTTTGATTGTTTCATTTTTAGCTGCCTTTATGTCTACAATTGATACACACCTGAACTGGGGAACTTCCTACATCATCAATGATATATATAAAAGATTTTTTAAACCTGAAAACAGTTTTCAATCTAAAGAAATAGCTCAAATGCACTATGTAAAAATCGGTAAAATTATTACAGTTGTTTTGATGGTGTGTTCAGCATTTTTCGCAGTTAATATGCAGAGTGTTTCCAAGGCCTGGGAATTTATTTTTTCTATGGGAGCAGGCATTGGGCTAGTCTTAATCCTAAGGTGGTTCTGGTGGAGAATAAATGCTTGGACTGAAATTACTGCTTTGGCTACCTCTATGTTTATAACTATAATCCTTGAAATAATAGCCTGGCGCCAAACAATTAGTCTAGATAAAGATTATTCACTATTTGGAACGGATCCAGAGATCTTTGGTCTTCCACTGCAAGTTCATCACAAGCTTATCATTATTGTTCCTACTGCGATTTTAGCTTGGGTCATGGTTACTTTTTTAACGAAGCCAGAACCAAATCAAACTTTGCGTAAGTTTTACGAAAGGATTCAGCCTGGTGGATGGTGGTCGCCAATATCTGATAATTTTAGACACACCCTAGAACCAGTCTCTAATGGTATTTTTATAAATTGGATTTCTGGTATAATGATGATATATGGTTTTACGTTTGGTATTGGAAACCTAGTGTTTATGAATTACACAAATGCTGTTATTTTATTTGGAATCGCAGGTGTTGGATTATTTCTAGTTTGGAATAGAAGTATATCAAAACTCGGTTAAAAATATTGATTTTATTATTAATAAAAGTTTTTATTTATGACTCTTCCTAGAAGAATATATTCAATCGATATTTTTAGAGGCCTAACTATAGCACTAATGATAGTGGTTAATAATCCAGGCACATGGGCCAGTGTCTATTCTCCCCTTCTTCATGCAAAATGGCATGGTTGTACGATTACCGATCTTGTTTTCCCTTTTTTTATGTTTATTGTAGGGGCATCGATGCGGTTCGCCTTTGTTCGTTGGCATAATTTTGCTTCTATAAAATTTTATAAACATATTTTTTTTCGCTCTCTGTCAATATTTTTGGCAGGATGGTTTATACACGCATTCCCTTTCATAATTCAAGATTGGGACTGGTCAACATTTCGCTATATGGGTGTATTACAAAGAATTTCAATAGCATATTTTTTTAGTTCATTAATTGTAATCAGATACAACTTTAAACAAATATTAAAAATAATTATCGGGATCCTTTTTTTATACTGGGGATTATTGTGGTTTGGGGGCTCCAGCGACCCCTATAGCGTTGAAACAAATTTCGTTCGCAAGATAGATATCTGGCTATTTTCAGAAAGTCATCTTTGGAAAGGGACCGGCATTCCTTTTGACCCTGAGGGCCTGTTAAGTACATTGCCTTCCATTGCAACTGTTCTTATCGGTTATTTAATTGGTGGAATGCTACACACTACAAAAAAATATTCTGACTGTGTTAAAAGGATGACTGTTTTTGGTATTGTTTCGATTATAGGTGGTCTAGCTTGGGGATTTTTTTTCCCAATAAATAAATCTCTTTGGACGAGCTCCTATGTTTTATATACTGGCGGAATTGCAACTATTGTTCTAGCCAGCCTGACATATTTGATTGATATAAAAAAATATAAAACTTTTTTTTGGCCTTTCGAGATATTTGGTACGAACTCAATATTTTTGTTTGTTCTGTCTGGGATATGGGCAAAAATAATTTTAAAGATAAAGCTTTCTCATGAAGGAAATTTAATTTCTGCACATAATTATTTATATAAAACTATATTTGAACCTATGGCTGGTAATTATAATGGTTCTTTACTTTTTGCTTTATCGCATGTATTATGTTTTTGGCTAATATTGTTCTGGATGCATCGGAAAAAAATTCAAATAAAACTTTAAATAATGAAATTATTATCAGTTAGTTTTTTGATTTTAAGTCTATTACTTGGGGAAGGCACATCGCAAACTCCATACATAGTAGTTTTAGGAATTGCTCAGGATGGTGGGATCCCTCATACCAACTGTAACAAAAAGTGCTGTAGGGATGAATGGGATAAAAATAAATCTGAGAAAGTTTCGTGTATAGGTCTTGTAGATCCTAGAAGTAATCAAAGCTGGCTTGTTGATGCTACCCCAGATTTTCCACAACAATATCATACTATAACCAACAAACACAAAACAAAACTTGAAGGTATATTTCTTACACATGCACATATTGGGCACTATTCCGGATTAATGTATCTAGGTCGAGAAGTTATGGGTGCAAAAATGATGAAAGTTTTTGTGATGCCGAGAATGGAATCATTTATTAAAAACAATGGCCCTTGGAATCAGCTTGTTAAATTAAATAATATTATTTTAAAAAAAATCACAGCTCGGAAAGAAATAAAGGTTAATAATCAATTATTTATTAAACCAATTTTAGTACCTCACCGTGACGAGTACTCTGAAACGGTAAGCTATCAGATTATGGGACCAAACAAGAGTCTTTTATATATTCCAGATATTGACAAGTGGACAAAATGGGAGGAGGATATACTATTGAAAATTAAGTATATAGACCTTTTGCTAGTTGATGGTACTTTTTTTTCATCTGATGAGATTCCAAACAGAGACATAAGTGAAATTCCGCATCCTTCAATAACTGAGAGTATGAATCTTTTTTCAAGTTTAAGTACTAAGGATAGAAACAAAGTATTCTTTATACATCTAAATCACACCAATCCCGCAATTAAAAGAAAAAGTGCAGCTCAAAATATTATAAAATCGAAACGTTTTAATATTGCATATGAAGGAATGAAATTTAGCTTATGAGGAAGGTCTTTATTACAGGAGCATCCTCTGGAATAGGTAAGTCATTAGCATTAATTTATGCTGAAAATGGATACAAAGTAGGCCTTGCATCTAGAAATCAAGAGGCCATTAAAGATGTGGCAAAACAATGTGAAGAATTAGGGGGCAAAGCTTTTACGTATCCCTTAGATGTTACCCAGGCCGATGCTTGTGCAAATATAGCAGAACGATTTATCAAAGATGCTGAGGGTATAGATATTGTCATCGCGAATGCAGGAATAGGAGGTGAAGATAAAGTTATGAGTGGATCTAGTAATGCTATAAATAATATTATTCAAACAGATTTGCTAGGAGTAACAAATACAGTAATGCCTTTTATACCATTTATGAAAAGTCAATCAAAAGGTAAACTTGTATGTATTAGCTCTGTAGCCGGATTTATCCCATTACCTAATCATGGCGGATATGTTGGTTCAAAAATTGCGATAAGATATATATTTGATTCCTGGCGATTAACTTTGAAAAAACATAATATAAAAGTTATAACCATTTGTCCTGGATTTATTGATACTCCTATGGTTAAAGGTCGAGGGAGAAATAAACTACCAATGAAGTCTGCACCCGAAGCTGCAAAACAATTTTTTGAATATATAAATAAAGGGAATGCCACGTATATCTATCCTTTTTATTATAAAATTTTAATTAAACTTGTAAGAATTTTACCTAGTAAATTCTATAATTGGTTAATAAATGCTATCTATCCAAATAAACAAAAATGAAATCAAAATCTAAACTTCTAAATAACGAGCAGTTCTTTTATCCACAAATTTTGCTATCTCCAATCTTGTCTATTTTTATTGGCTCTATTTTCATTGCAATTCTGGCTCAAGTTTCAATCCCAATCCCATTTAGTCCAGTACCAATAACTGGTCAGACAATTGGTATAGTAATCATTGGAACAGTTTTGGGACCGTTGAATGGCTCTATGGCAGTTATTGTATATATTTTTGAAGGTGCATTAGGCTTGCCTGTATTTGCTAATTTAAGTTCAGGCATACATGTGCTTATGGGACCAACAGCTGGTTATATTTGGGGTTTCATTGTTGGCGCTTTTTTAATGGGTGTTTTAGATAAAATAGGGTTTACATCAAATTTCTTACTTAGTTTTTTATCTTGTCTGATTGTGACGACATTAATTTTAGTGATTGGAACTTTGTACCTAGCCTTTTTTAAAACCGGATTAAAATTGGCACTGGAAATGGGATTTTATCCTTTTTTGATTGGAGACTTTGTAAAATCCTTTATCTCTGCATCAATAATATTGGGATTAAAAAGAATCAGATAAAATGTCCTCTGCTTTTTTCGCCATATTAATACAAGAATGAGTAACACCCCCATAGTCATGGGAAGTTAGAGTTATATCTATTCTACAGTACCCAATTTTTAAATCCGGATGATGGTTTGATTTTTCAGCCTCTTTAGCAAAAAGATTTACGAATCTTATAGAGTCCATATAACTATCAAAAGAAACTGTTTTCTTTAAAAATCCTTTACTATAACTCCACCCTTTTAAATCTAGTAAGCAATCTTGAATATTTTTTTCTTGAATTAAGCCCATAATCAGGTTGATTCTAAATTGGGTATCTCATTAGGTCGATTCAATTCTGTTTTTCTAAAATTTATTTCCTTTCTTAATTTATCAAGTTCAATCTTCAGCCATGTAATAGCAATAATAAATGCAACAGTTGCAGAAATCATAATTGCGTACCAATTCCACTCCACAGGTTTATTTAAATAAACACTAAAATAAATCGCTAGTGGAGCTGAAAGACCAAGTACCCTAACAGTAGTAATCACAAGAACGGGGACACCTTTTCCAAGACCCTGCAAAACACGTCCAGAAGTAATTGCGAGAGATACCAATGGATATATTAAAGTTAAATGTCTTAAAAATGATATTGATACTTTCTGAATATTTGAATCTTCAGTAAATAAAGATGTCATTTCTGGTGCAAATATAAAAACAAGAAAAGAGACACTCGTTGATATTAGAAAAGCACTTTTTGAACCATATTTTACAATCCCAAAGAGTTCATCAAATTTTCTTGCTCCAAAAAACATACCAACAATTGTAGTAAGTGCACCTGCAATAGAAAATATAGGCAGAAAGATTAACATATCTAAACGTCCTGCGACTTGATAACCAGCTACATACTCTGAACCATTTGGATAATAAATCAAAATTTTATTAAATACACCTTGTCCTATTGCCATGATTAGCATAGATACTGAAGCTGGAAGTCCAATCTTTATTATATTCCATAAAATATTGTTCGATGGTGAAAAATCTTTTAATCTAAATGTAATATATGCATGTTCTTTTATAAATAGCATGTATATGAAAATAACAAAAACTATAATCTGGCTAATAACAGTCGCCGCTGCAGCGCCTTTTACGCCCATTCCAAGTCCAAAGCCACCAAATGATTCAAGTTTAAAAATAAAGATTGGATCTAAAAGAATATTTAATACAGTGCCCAACCCGGCTACCATCATTGGGAATTTCATATCCCCCTCACCAGCAAGAATTGATCTAAAAAAACCAGAAAAAACCATAAATGGGAGACCCAAAAGAATATAAAATAAATAATCCCATGCAATTTCAAGAATGCTCCCTTTAGCACCAAAACTAATTAATATATCTTCACCAAAAATAAAACCTATAGAGGTAAATATTATTGCAATTGAGCCCGCAATAATTAGAGCATGCTCTGCAGCATTATCAGCACTATTCTTATCCTCCTCGCCTATGAATCTTGCTATAGTAGCTGTAACTCCAGTACCTAGGCCCATTGTAAGACCCAGCATTAAAAAAAATAGTGGCATATTTAAAGCTACTCCAGTTATTGAATCACCTCCTAATTGCCCTATAAAAATCATATCAACAATATTATATAGAGTCTGAATCCCCATACCAAACATAATAGGTACAGCTAGAGACCATAATGCCTTTTTAGGATTATCAATAAATGATTGTAAACGCGATTCAGATTTAAATTCGATTTGCATTACACTAAAATATAAAATTATTCTGAGAACCAGATATAAATATTATGCTTACAATTGAAAAAAACTTAGGCATTTACTGTTAAACTGGCCAAATAATTGGCAACAATAAAATCGCTGTAATCCAAAATAGTATTGCTAATGGAAATCCAACTCTTATATAATCGCTAAACTTATATCCACCTGGTCCGTACACCATTAAATTAGTTTGGTAACCGACTGGTGTTAAAAATGATGCTGATGCAGCAAATGCTACAGCCAATACAAAAGGCCTAGCATCCAAACCCATTTGGTTCGACACTGCAATAGCAACTGGTGTCATTATAACTGCAGTTGCTGCATTCGAAGATACTTCAGTCAAAATCATCGCGATTAAGTATATTAATGCCAGAATAACACGTGGTTGCCAATTCTCTGGTGTTTCCATTGCAATCGATGAAATAAAATTGCCTATCCACTCTGCTGTCCCAGAGGTTTTCATAACGGTTCCTACTGGTATCAAAGCAGCTATGAGGATTATAACTTGCCAATTTATTGATTGGTAACTTTCTTGAGATGTTATTACACCAAGAATTAATAAAACGGTGACCGCTAAAATACAACCTGCGAAAATAGGCAAAATATTAAAAGCTGCAGCTAAAATAGCAAATATCATTACAGTAATAGACATCCACCAGAATCGTTTTTTCCTTAATTTACCTTCAACCTCACCAATCATAATAAAATCCGTACGTTTGGATAAGTCTTGAATTTTATTTTCAGGTCCATAAATTAATAAGGTATCAAAAGCATTCAGAACAACATGGGCAATTTTTTTTCGAAATATTGTACCCTCTCTACGAATTGCAAGGATAAAAGTACCGAAGCGTCTTCGAAAATTAGTCTCTTTCAAATTTTTGCCTACCATGTCAGACTGATTTGTAAGTAGTAATTCAACTAAAATATTATTTTCTTGTTCCAACTCATCTTGAGTCAATTTAACATCTGTAAGCAAAGCAACTTTTTCGACTTCTTTCATCCTAAGAAAATTTTCGATTGTTCCTTTAACAAATAAAACGTCGCCTTCTTCCAATCTAGTAAGTCTGATAAAATTTGTTATCATTTTACCTTCTCTTTGAATATCTAAGACCACTACATCATAATTTGCATTAATGCCCCGGGCCATGCATGTGCTCCCGACCAAAGGAGATTCTGAAGTGACTTTCATTTCAGTGAGGTATCCACCTAGATGATAACTTTTTGTTAAACTTGCTGTCGTTGTCCTTGATGGTAAAAGTTTTGGAGCAACAAAAAGAATATACAATAATCCTATACCCATAATTATTATTCCATACTTTGTGAACTCAAACATGCCTAATGCTTTAACCGGTCCACTATTTACATATATAGAATTCACTAGTAGATTTGTCGATGTCCCAACTAATGTCAATGTCCCTCCCAAAATAGCAGAATAACTTAGTGGTATCAATAATTTTGAAGGACTGATCCCATATCTCTGGGCCATACGAATTGTTATTGGAATAAATATTGCAACAACTGCAGTATTATTTACTAGAGCAGATGCAAAACCAGTTGATCCAAAATAAAGGATATTCGCCAAATTTTTTGAGAAAGAAGAAACACGATTTATTTTTACCAAAAGATATTCTAATACCCTTGTTTTTTGGAGTGCATGGCTAAGAACAAATAATAAACCTATAGTTATAACTGCTGGGTTTGATAAACCTTCAATAGCTTCTTCTGGCTTTAGGAAACCTAGCCCCATTAGAACAGATAATAATAGTACTGCTGTAACATCAATTGTAAAAACTTCTGCAATAAAAAGAATAAATCCAGCAGCAAGTATTGATAAGACTATTATTATATCAGATGTCATTTATCGTTTAAAAAACAATTATATGAGTTTAACAAAACGGATGCTCAAACGGGTCTTTTATATCCTTTTTAATAATAGCTTCCTTTTCAGCGATTTGATCACAATGTAAAAATACAGAATCCAATATCGAATCAATAATAATATCTCTTCGAATATTATTTAATACAGAAATAATAAAAATAGGATACTCACTATCAGGTAAGATTAACTCCCAATCATCAAAAAGATTGGTCTCCTCTAAAAAGTCATCTACATCTATTTTTTTTTCCAAAATTAAATTAACCTCATCCATAAGGTTTAATATTTGATCTTTTAATTCTTTTCTATTTAGATTTTTTAAATTCACTTTGAAAGTATAGCCTCTTCATCTATCTTATCGATTTGAGATTCAGATAAATATTTTTCCGCATAATTCTTATGTATTTTTGACTTAACAAAAATTTCAAAAAGATCTTCATCAATATGATAATCATTTTTCATAAAACCCATTATTCTCATAGCCTGTGACAATTTTTTTCCATCTTTATATGGCCTATCAGCTGCAGTTAAAGCCTCAAAAATATCCGCTATTGCCATCATTTTTGCTTGAACAGACATTTCATCAGATTTCAGTCCTTTTGGATATCCTGTACCATCTAACTTTTCATGATGCCCTCCGGCAAATTCAGGAACATTTTTTAATTGTTTTGGATAAGGCAATTTCTCCAACATCTCAATCGTAATAACAATATGATCATTAATAATCTCTCTTTCTTTAGGTAATAGTGTTCCCTTGGGGATATTTAAATTCTCAACTTCTTCATCTGACAAAATATTAATATTCTTTCCATCAATTTTAAGCACCTCACTTGAAATTTCTCTTACTCTATCTTGCTTTTCAGGCAGCATAAATTCGCCACCATAATTAACTGACCTTAAAAATTTCATGTTATCATCAATTTGCTTGATTCTATCAATATATTTTTTATCATATTCTTTTATTTTTCCAACTCTTAGCTGACGCTTTAGGAATTCAATTTCAGCATCTCTTTTCAATATTTCCATTCTATGATTAACTAATTCGATTCTATCAAAGATAGCCTCAAGCTTTGTAGATTTATCAACAATATGCGGAGGAGTCGCAACCTTCCCGCAATCATGTAACCAGGAGGCAATATACAATTCATACCTCTCTTCTGGAGTCATAGAAAAATTTTTATATTTTCCAACTTCAACTTTCTCTACTGCTTCCGCAAGCATCATAGTAATTATCGGAACCCTCTCACAGTGTCCGCCTGTATATTCAGACTTTTTATCAATCGCAGTCGCAATTAATTTAATAAAAGCTTCAAAAAGAGTTTTTAATTCTTCAACCAATCTTTTATTTGTTAATGCAACAGCTCCTTGAGAACTCAAAGATTCAACTTGCTCCTGCATTTCAGATGTAAAACTAATTATATTTTTATTTTCATCACGTGCATTTAATAGTTGCATTACTCCAATTATTTCATTTTCATGATTTTTCAATGGAACTGTCAAAAAAGATTTAGATCTATAATTATATTTTTTATCAAATGCTTTTGTTCCAGAAAAATCAAATCCTTTTTCTGTCTCATAAGCATCTCTAATATTGACCGTTTTACCAGTTAATGCTACATATGCTGAAATATTAGAATTGTTTGGTTTGCCATCATCTAAATATAGCTTTACAGGGTAATATGGTATTTCGATACCTGAAGTCCCACCCATTTTTTGATTCATGGTATCTGAACTTAATATTTCAAATTTAAGATTACCATTTTTATCAATTGTATATAGCGTTCTTCCATCTGCATTTGTAATCCTTCTTGCTTCATCTAGAATCATTTCGAACAATTTGTCAGTGTTTTTCTCAGAGGAAAGAGCCATTCCTATTTCACTAAGACGATGAATCTTATCCTCTAAATATTTTATTCTATCTTTTTCCTTCATCAAAACCTAATAGATAACTTTTTGGTTCTTATTAAAGACAAATGTACATCTCCTTAATTATTTTCTACAATTAGATTAGTAGAGATTCCTGCCAATGGATAAATTTATTGTATGACTCAGGACATACAAACTTATATTAATGATTTAAAGAGTTTTTTCGATAGAGAAAATATATCAAAACAAGAAATATTTGAACTAATTAACTCATTTGAAAATAAGCCACTTAAAAGAAATGAGGTACACAAATTATTGATTGAATTAAAAAATACAAAAATTTTGAAAAAAATTAGCTTACTTAACCTACAAGAGTCTTGGCTCAATTTTATTATTAAACTAATTAAAAATTCAAATTTCCATGTAGGATATATGATACAAAAATCTACAAATCTTAACAAAAATAAAATTGCATTTAAATCTATAAATAACAAAAACATTATTGAAAAAACCTATGAAAAATTATGGGAACATATTATAGCTGTTGGAGAATCGATCATATCTTTTGAAAAATCTGATGAAACTCAAGTAATAGGTCTATTAACAAATAATCGTTATAAAGGCACCTTAGTGGATCTCGCCTGCCTTTCATTTGGAATCAGAATAATTCCAATTCCGCTGAATTTCACGCCCGAACATTTAACATATGTTATAAATGAATCAAGGATTACACATCTCTTCATAGGTGGTAGTACCGCAACCCGTCTTTGGAATAATGTAGCTTCAAAACATCGAGTCCAATTAATTGCATTTGATAATCCAGAAACTTTAAACGGCGATGTCATAGATTGGGATTATTTTTTTGATTTGGGTGATAGATTTAATATAGATAAAAGACTTGAAATAATATCTATGGATTGGACTGCAACAATTATGTACACATCTGGAACGACGGCAAACCCAAAAGGAATCCCATTCAATCATACTAATATGATTTCAAAGCGTTTTGCTAGAGCAATTGCAATTCCTGAGATAGATTGTAATGATACATTTCTTGCATATTTGCCCTTGTTCCATACATTTGGGCGATTTTTTGAAATGATGGGGAATATATTCTGGGGTTCAACATATGTTTTTGCAGAATCACCAGCTTTTAATACTCTTTTAAAAGATTTTCAACTTGTTTCACCAACTATCTTTATTAGTATACCAAAAAGATGGGTTCAACTATATGAAACAATTGAAGAGGGCATTGATTTAGATAAAGCTAAATCTGTAATTATCAAGCATAAAATAATGGAATTGACTGGGGGAAAATTAAACCTTGGCCTATCAGCTGCTGGGTACTTAGATCCAGATATTTTTTCATTTTTTCAAATTAATGGGATAAATCTTTTAAGTGGATACGGAATGACGGAAGCTACAGGAGGAATTACTATGACACCAACCAAAGATTATGTTAAAAATTCAGTAGGCAGGAGCCTCCCCGGAATTGAACTTCGAATAGAAGAAGATGGTGAATTATGTTTAAAGGGATCTTATGTTGCTAAAGAATATTTTAAAGATCCACATTCTACAGATTTTAAAAACGGTTGGTTTTATACCGGCGATATTTTTGAAGAACGAGATGGACACTATTTTTTTGTTGATAGGAAAAAAGATATATATAAAAATAGTAGAGGACAAACAATTGCTCCTCAAAAAATTGAAAATATGTTTCAAGACTTTGAATCTGTAAAATCAGTTTTTCTTGTTGGCGATGGAAAGGAATTTAATACTGTACTAATCTATCCTGATATCGGCAGTCCCAATATTGATTTAGATAAGGCATCAAATAAAGAAATCAGGAGCCTGTTTAATGCGATGATTCTTTCAGTTAATAATTTTTTACCTTCATATGAAAGAATTGTGAATTTTGCCATAATTGATCGTGATTTTTCAGAAGATCTGGGAGAAATAACACCTAAAAAAACTTTCAGGAGAAATAAAATTCTAGAGAATTTTAGAAAAATAATAAATCCAATGTATGAACGTAATTTTATTTCCCTACATTTTGGTGCGAAAGAAATTAGAATCCCAAATTGGTTAATTAGAGAAATTGGCGCAACCAGAACAGATATTAATTGGAATGGTGAAATAATTTCTGCTAAAAGTAGATCAAAGAATATCCGAATGATCTGGAAAGAAAATCAAATTTATCTTGGTGATTTTCAATATGAGATTAATAGCGATATTTTAGATTTAGGCGCATTAATACAGTCACCAATACTTTGGGTTGGGAATATTGATTTTTCTGATTTCACTGGTGATGTTATCTTTAGATTAAGAGATATTGAGCCATATTTAAATATAAAAATTGTATCTAGTGATTTTAATCTAGATAAAATAAAAAGAGATATTAAACCTAGTCACTCTAGAGATAATCTTCTTAGGCAACTCCATGTTACTATTCAAAGATTTCTTCAATCAGATGAATCTTTTTCTGATTCATTGGTAAACATTGTTGATTCCGATACGCAAAATTGGTCAGGAGTAATATTAGAGACCTGTCTAGCCCACCAAACACATCCTAACATAAAGTTTAGGCATAAATTACTTGAAGCAATCGCTCCTATGATGTCCGGAGATTTTTTTGTTAATCAAATAAAAATCATTTATCATAATATGAGAATGGATAATTTATCTAAAGCATTTTCCTTCGATATAAAAAGAACAACAGATGATCATTATAAGGCACTAATTCAATTTCTAAAAGATGCGCACGCAAAGATAGATAAACTACAACCAGATGAAATTAATTTTATTCAAATTCTTTTACTTATGGTTTCTGACTTTGGTATTTATCATCCTACTCGTTATGTGTGGGCCCGTTCAGAATTAATTTGGTGGCAAATATCGGATGTCCCAAAACCATTATATTCGACAGCTCAAAAGGCGTATTATGCATTAACCAACGGCTTTAGAGAATGGATAGGCCCTTCTGCAAAAATAACGGTAGATCAAGAAAAAGGCCTTGAATACGGTTGGAACGATGTTATCATTTTTGATGATAATGTCAGCTCAAAATTTCAGATTTTGATTAAAAAAGCGATAGAAGAAACCTCTATGGTCCGTGAATCAGTTTTTTTACTCTCATCTAACTGCTTAATCCAACTACAGGATATTCCAAATGATGGGATTTGGATTACTTATCTAGGATCCGAACATGGTAAGAATCTTTTCAGGCTGTTAATAAAAACTAGAAATCAAGGAACTCATAATATTCTTCTAAACATAAATACAGGTCTAGATAGAGAATTCATTGAAGAGGAAGTAAAGTGGTTAATCACCATGGGATCCGGATTTAAAGATAAACCCTTAGTAGAAAATTTTGGTGGATACTGGTCAGAACATAATCTTTATACTGAAGAATTTATTTCAGAGGAAACTGTAACGGAATTTTTAGATAGAAATCGAAATGATATAATTAACGAAAATAAAAAAGATCGCTGGCAAATGCGTTGGTTGCACTATATATGGAACGGTATCCAGGCATATCAAGAATTCTGGAACAGAACTAATTTTAAATATATTATTCAACCTCCTAATACTTATAATCTGATTATTCCAAAACATGATTATGCTACAGGCACACGATTAACTTCCATCACAACAAGAGAAAAAATTGGATCACTGTCAGATTATTTTAGTGATTTGTATATTGAATATATTGAAAAAACAGAAAACAAATATATCGGTTTAAAAAGGATGTCTGACTGGGAAGTGATCTTTACCGCAACAATTCAAGCTCTCAAAGTTAATAAAGGTAAAATCGTATTAAAAAAACTACAGAAAGAATTAAAAACCAGGAGGATAAAAAAACAGTTTAAACAACTCAATTGTGATAGTGAAAGAATAGAACAATATCTGGAAGATCTTGAACAATTTGGAGTATTAACAAAGCCTGTTGTTTTTGCATCACTTAGGTTTCAAAGATGGCTTGATTTAAACCCTAAAGCAACAAAACAGGCACGGGCTTCAATTTTACAAGAACTCTACCAAGATTATCGTTTAGATGATTTACTAGAAGAATACCCTGAAACACGAGTTCGATTTTTCATGATGACCTGCTTTAAAGATGCTGGAGATGAGCTCATCATTGCTTTTCAAAATATCATCAAACTATTGCGTACCCGAGAAATTAATCCATTTAACCTCAATGAAAATATCCAAGAAATGCAAGAAAAAATTGATCTAACAGATAATCATAAGTTTTTTCTTGCTCGAATGTTATTTCCACATATAAACTCAGCAGATTATGTTGAATTAATTCCCGTATCAACCGGAGAAAATGATCAGTTAAATTTAGTCTTCCAGACTGAAGCTAAAAACGGACAAATATACCATATAAGACCGCCTTTCCATCCAAAAGAAATCGCCAAGTTTCATAGTTTGTTATCAGAAGCGCTACTTGCAAGTACATTTACGCACCAACACGAATTTTTATTATTGTTTAATACCCAAAATAGAATAGCAGGAGGTCTATATTGGAAAAATATCGACTCTAACCGAGTTCATTTAGAGTGGTTGGTCATTAGTGAACAAAACCAAAATCTATCACTAAGTCAACGATTGTTAACAGAATATTATGAGCGTATGCGACTTCAAGGAATAAAAATCATAACTGTCGGGTTTTACATGGAAAATTTTTTTTATAAACAAGGTTTCTCTATAGATGAACATTTTGGAGGTCTTGTAAAAAGATTATAAGTATAACATTGTATAAATAACTACCCCTGTTATTGATACATATAACCAAATTGGTAGAGTTATAGCTGCAATTTTTCTGTGTTTGTTTATTTCTGAATTCCAACCTCTATATAGACTTAACAGTGCAAGAGGAATAATTATAGCCGCTAGTATTATATGTGAAATGAGTACTGTGTAATAAATAGATGAAAATTCACCGGTATATAATTTTGGACCACTTTTAAACCAATGATAAATAATATAACTAACAAGAAAACCTGTAGAGGTGGTAAAAGCAGCCAGCATAATATTCCGATGCATTGCACGGCGCTTTTTTTTAATTAAATAATATCCATACAAAAGAAGCAAGGTCGTTGTGGTATTCAAAATAGCATTTAAAGTAGGGAGAAATGAGACATCTAAATCTGCCGCTTTTATTCCCTCTGGTCTTGGACCTAAGATTAAAAATGCAACGGCCAAACTAACTATTGCAGAAACAATATATATTATTCGTATCCAAAACTGTTCATTTTTATTAATTTTCATGAAATAATATCAAAAATAATTATTAGAAATAAAATCGGAAGATATATGACAGATACACGTAATAAAGTTTTCGCATTTTCTATTGTATAACTTTTTATCATTAATAATCCTGAAATTAGATAAGCAACTCCAAGAACTATTGCACCAACAAAATAAATTTTTCCCAATAAACCTATATAGAATGGGATTAGAGATACAGGAATTAATAAAAAAAGATGCCAGATAATTTGTCTATTCGTCCTAGAGCTTGTTTCTTCGATAGATGGAAGCATCTGAAAATCTGCTTTTCTATAATCATCCTTAAACATCAGAGCGATAGCAAAAAAATGAGGATGCTGCCAAAAAAATAAAATGAAAAATAATATCCACGATTCTGGGTCAAGTCTACCGCTGGCAGCCACCCAGCCACCAACAGGCGGAAGCGCTCCTGGAATTGCTCCAATAGTTGTGTTAAGCCATGTAACTTTTTTAAGCGGTGTATAAATAAAAAGATATAAAATCGCAGTTATAAGAGCCAAAATAGCAACAATTGTATTTACAAAAAAATAGAGTATCGCTAATCCTGATAGAATTAAAAATAAACCAAAATACATAACATGATATGGTGGAATAATTCCAATTTGAATGGGCCTAAAACGAGTCCTTTCCATCAAGCTATCAGAATCCTGTTCAGCAAAATGATTAAGAGCACCTGCGCCGGATGAAACAAGACCGGATCCAATTAATGTCCAGATAAGGATATCGATTTCAAAAGTAGATGCAGATCCTAAACAAAACCCCAAAGCAGTAGAAACCAGTATCATCCAAGTAATTCTTGGCTTTGTTAACTCCACATAACCTAGGGTTTTCGAACTAACTGGAGTTGGTGTTTTTTTCATTTATCAATCAAATGGGTGGATAATTTCTTAATATCTTTTTTTAGTATTTTTATTTCACTTAAATCCATGCCGTTGTAATACTTTCTAATTCTTTTTTTATCATCAATCAAAACAAATTTAATTGAATGCCCAATAGGCAAATCATCAGCAAAAAGTAAAAACCCATCCTGACTAATTGTCTTTATACTATCAATTTCTCCAGTTAAAAATTTCCACCTAGAATCACTAACACCTTGATTTTCTGAATACTCCTTTAAAATTTTCTGATTATCGTATTGAGGATCAACAGTTATGGATACGAATTGAATTTTATCATTTTTTTTATATTGTTCGTATAAACTTTTCATATTGCTAGCCATAATTGGACATGGACCCATGCAAGTAGTAAAAATAAAATCAAGTACTGTGATTTTCCCCAAAAAATTTTTATCTGTGAAGGCTCTATTATCTTGATCAATAAGCTGAAAGCTTGGAGTCGTCTTGATAACGGGTAATTCCTCCTGCAGATTCAGATTACATGAAATTAATAATACTAAACCTATCGCTATATAATATCTTCTTTCTATCATAGTTATCCAAATAATTTCAAAACAAGCTTTTATCACTTAAGTAAAAATTAAAGTTTTATAAAAATTTCAAGGCGCAATATAATATTTACAATTAAAACATTTGTGGTAATTCTATTAAACATTTTTATTAATATCTTGCTTATTAATTTACATTTTTTTTGATTATACCTATTAATAATGGCATTAAATAGAATCGAACTTGGTACAAAATGTACCGTTAGAACAACTGGCGAAGTTGGGATACTAAAAAAAATTTATTTTTATCCAACTAAGTACGAACTCGAATTTTCTAAAGATCGAATAGGTCATTATTCCATTAGAGATCTAGAAATCGATGGAATTCAACAGTCTGATGTAAAAAGAATTGTTCCTAAAGTTCCGGATAAAGGAATAGGTGAACGGTGGTCCTATTGGTCTCCCTTTAAAGGTCAAAGTCAGATTAAACATCATTTTTCAACCTCAAAAGAAATAATGTGGACAATGTTAACATCAATCGACATGTATAATGTATGGTTCCACGGAATACAGCGCGCACTCCCAGTTATGGATACAGAGCGATATGTTCATCGTTACTCTTTTGATAAATTTATATTAAAACCAGGCGAGTTTTTCAAAATCAGACCCAAAACACTAGCGCCCTACTTTAATTGTAGAATTCTGACATTAGAAAAAGAAAAAGCATTTGGCTTTACTTTTCAAACAACGCCACTATACAAAGAATATATCCACTTTACAATGGAAGAGTCTGAAAATGGAGTTTGGGTCACTATTAGTAGAAAAGTATCTGGCTTTTTTTCTTTCCTTGCTGAAGTAAACTGGGAGAAAAAATCAAAATCGCTTATAAAGTTAGAAAAAATAACCCCCGTAACAACAAAAAATGATATTATTGATAGCACAGACTCTACCGAAAATAATAACCTGTTTGGTGGCTTTGCATCAAAACAAGACTACATAAATTATGCAATAAATATGGGCATGCAAGGAAATATGGACTTTATTAATTCCATAAAAGAAAAACCAATTCGAGGAATGGCAAAAGCCGGAGTTGTAAAAGCAAAGAGAACAGGCATTTTACCACCAATGCCTGAAAAATCTTCTGAACCCGATGGAGCAAAAGAAGACTCTGGTATCTCTTCATTATCAAAGGATGATATGATAGCTTATCTTGTGAACAAAGGACTTGATGGTGATATGGATGCTGTTAATAATCATGATGATAAGGTCGTACGCGCAAAA
>MDTE01032655.1_pt1 | contig 27186 bp, 15 predicted proteins | sample 811231 | NCBI WGS metagenome assembly MDTE01 (sample SAMN05326651, study PRJNA326480) | marine metagenome | isolation source: seawater | place: Indian Ocean: Red Sea | collected 2010
CACCATGTATTTTTCGTTTCAAATTATATGCTGTAGTCAAATGTTACCTCCAAAATGTCTTTGTTAATGTAGCGTAGTTATTCCTTATTGTATAGATGTAAGTAATACCTGTTGTTGATGTAGCAACAATCTGATCTCCCTGCACAATAGCAGTTTGTATGTTACTACCGAATGTTTGTATTACACCACTACGTTGAGATGATCTTAACTGGATATATCCGTTAGACACTGTAGTGTAATATGCTGGTGGGACTGAATTAGTCATTTATCTTCTAGTGGTACTTCATAACATAATCCTTCAAGTATAAAGTATTTACACTGTTGGTGAAGGCAGTACTTTTCTTGTAACTCAAGATCAATGATAGTTTGGATAAAATCCACCTGTTCTTTAGCAGGTAATTGACTTGAGACATATAGTGAGTATTGTTCATCAAGTTTCTTCTGACATGGGAAGTTGGATTCTGACACGATCTAAACAGGATTTGTTGGGATATACAAGAACACCAAATGTCATTCCTTTCGGTGTTACCACAACATACTGAGAACATACAAATGTTACTACTGATAGTATGTCTTCATGTAGAACAAGATCGTTTAGTTTAAGTTGGGAAAAACTTTTCGGGATGCTCCATTCTTTCAATTGCTTCGGTAAGGACGTTAAGGAGTTGTCCTGTTCCTTGGGTTGATTGATAGTGGAGTTTTTCATTGTGGAGGAGATTTCTAATGACAGTGGCATGTTCATTATTCAAGGGAAACATCTCTATCTTTTTGTTTTTCATATGCTGGTAGATAAACTTCCATAGATGAAGAATTATTTAGGTGGTCTTTTTCTAGGTAATCATCATAGTCATCCCATGGAAGGGAAACTGACTCCCAAAACTCACCATCTGCTTTTAATGATTTGTTAGATAGGTCTTCGTACATAATTTAAGGTTAAGGCACGTTGTAGGTCATTTGAGAGGGGTCTGAGAGGGTTATTTCTCTTTATCCTCATCTTTAATAATAGCACGTTTATCGTGTTCGTGCAACTTTTTAATCGCTTCGTATGCTTCGGGTGTCATATTCCATGACCAATCACCTCGATCTTTCTTCTTCTTACCCAAAACCATTACCTCGTTTAAGTTGTTTGTTCACAATGTACATATCACGTAGACGTGATTTGAGATGCCTTAGTTCGTCATCTGTGTAAAGATGATCTTTCTTAAGTGCCTCTTTTATGTATTTGATTTCCTTACGTGGACTCCACGATTGGTTAATATTTGGTGTAATCATGCCTTTGTGACACTAAACATCTTAGTAGGTCTGGTCTTCGCTCCATGAATCATACGACCAACTGCTAATCCATTCTTCTTGGAAGAGCAATATCTGATGATCTTATCACCATTGTCTTTAATCAACGTCAGTTTCCACTGATGCTTACTGTCTTTATACTTCTGAATAGTGGGTACAGTCAGAGGTTTCATCACTGGCATTTCTGCTATGATGTCATGTTCATAGATCGTGTTCATAATCTTGTTTGATACGAATGAGGTGCTCGTGACGAGCGTTTAGTTTATTATAGAGATTGGAAACCACTTCTGTGGGTCCTGCATGTCTCTCATCATGTTTGGTCATGCATTGCATGGACGAGATCAAAATACATATCTCTTGATCTGATAGATTAAATGGTGTATTCATCAATGTCAAACTCCTCTATGAAGTAGTCAACAGTGACTTCAAGTTCAGCAGCACGTTTTTCGATCTCTTTAGCACATTTGTCTGCTTGATCTGCTGCTTTATCGTCAAATAGGTCGTAAGTAGTTTCAAAAAACATTAGATGCTTCCTCTTTAGTGTTGTATGGTCCGTACACATCAAATCCACCATCACTGTAGGATAGTTCGACATACCATCCTTCTTCATCATGATCACATTCAAATTGTGTTTCATACTCAAAGTGATCAACATAGTATACAGTTCGTTCGATTACTGTAATATGCATGGTGGAAGTGTGTGTAACGTTCTAAGTTTAAACTATTTTGTTGGAATTGTCAAGCACTAATTTGAACTTATTTGTCGCGTTTCAAATACTCTTGATTGACCTTTGATTTAATTTTGATGTTACCACCACTCCATACTGTGTATATTTCTAGGTCATCTTGCTTACCAAGATACTGTACGGCACGGAGTAATGAGTCAAGATCGTCTCCTAGGTTACCTAATCCAGTGTTACATTGCTTACATAACCATCCTCTGAACTCTCCTGACTCATGGTCATGGTCTAATTGCCACACCCATGTACCATTAACACCACGTGGGACGCTCTCCTTGCTCGGATAAACAGGTTTCTGGCAACATTCACATAATTCTCCATAGGCAGGTTGTTTAATATCCTTGTGCATACGTCTGATTTCAGCACGTTGCTTTGCCTTGATTGCAGTACATGTGATGCAGTTAGTGTTCACACGTCTACGTTTGCCTGTCCATGGATGATTAGGTCCTTTATTATAGAATTGGTTCTGATAATAAGGAAACTCTGTATTGTCCTTCTCAAGACCACATACAGAGCATTTACACGTACCTATTGGTATGTTATCTAAATTTCGTTTCTTTCTCATAATGTATGCTTCATGAACCTCCCTGTTTTTGGATTTCTTGCTTGATGTGGATTACCTAGATTGTCATGTATATCACGATGACATTCCTTACATACGATATCACACTTTTTCATTTCTGCAATTACTTTTGGTCTACCATATGTACCAAGCATATCAGCAACAGATGATATCTTGACTTCATCAGGTCTGTGATGATAGTCATAGTCATCAGGATTACCAGTTTTCACTCCACATATGGAACAACCACATTGAATATCATTGAACTTGGTCTCTTTAAACCATTCAATGTCTCTATGCTTATGTTCCATTGCTCTTTGCTTAGAGAGATCTCTGTTCTTAATGTACCATTGATCTCTCTGCCACTGTACTCTGGTTCGTGGACCTATCTTTCTTTTTGCCATGATTACCTCATGTAAAGGTAACCACCTGCCCAATCAACACATAGAGGATTGAGTAGAAACTTTCTGTGATCCCAATCTAATAGATTGTATCTTACATGTTGTGCTGGTTTTGCCCAACCTGCTGGTTTGTATACGTCACCTGTTTTCTTATCAACAAATGCATGTACTGAACCATCTCTATACTTTAAAGATGGTGATGGACCCATGTCATCAAACTCCTGCATAACAATCTTGATGTACTTACGACCTTCGTATGCTACAAATCTGTTTAGATTAGCAGTGCCGTTGTTGACATTTTCTAATCTCTGTGTGTAGTACTTGGTTGACCATTCTGTATCAGATGCAGATAGGTGTCTCTCGTAAGAACTTACTGTATGGTTCTTGAAGTTCTGTGTCAAAGTGTCACAGTAATCATTTACATACTGTGAAAGAGCAACTTTAGCGTATTCTTTTGATGTTAGTGTAACAGTCATGGGTAAGTTCCTTTGTGTATGTACTTATTATAACCTACATGCATGACAGTGCAACATGTAGTGTGACAGTTTACAAAGTGTCCATGTCTCCACCAGGTCTTGCCATCTGTGATACTTCTTTACGAATCTCTTGTTCCAATGATGGTGTTTGTGGAACCTCTGATTGAATTTGTTTTACTACCTCAATGCCACCTTTGACACGAAGTTTAAATTCTTGTAGTTTGTCTAGTTCTTCTTGCTTATCAATAATATCAGCATTTACTGCTTTCAATTGATTCTCAAGATTGTCTAGGTACTTTTGAAAGTCCATATAAATAAAAAGTTACTTTATTAGCATACCATAAATAAAAAGAAAAGGCAACCCTTGTACTCATGGCGGTAAAACTATTTAATAGAATTGGATTAAGGCGTGATTTTAACCTTGCTGATTTGATTAATCAGGAGTCAGCGTTAAATAACATCTTGAGAACTGATAGTATGTCAGGAGGGGATCCGTTTACTGTAGATGATATTGCTCCGATTAAAAATATTTACATTACTGATATAACAGCAGAAACATTTAAGACATTAGATGGTATCACGGTAGAGTTTACAAATATAATTATTGATGAAAACACTGGTCTTCCAGAAGTAGATAATGATGAAAACCCAGTAGCATATAGACCTTTTGTTAAGATTAAGAATAGATTAGATACAGCATACTTTACAACTGGTGAACCTTTCTTCTTTGGTGGTAATGGTCCTCTTGCCACATACTATGATTCTAGAAACATTTACAGACAACCAGATGATTTAGTATTAAATGCAGAGTATGAGATTGGTGATGTTATATTATCAAGTGGTAATATTTACAGAGTAATTGAAGCAGGTGCATCAACCAGTGCAAGTTTATCACATGTTGTTGGATCTCAAGATGGATTCTTATTTGAGAGAACATATGATGTTAAGGAAGTGTTCTTCAATGGTACATATGATGTAATTACTGGAGAAGAAAGAACAGAGAGTGATAATTTTTGGGAACGTGGATACTTTCTCTATCAAAATAAAATCAGAGATTCATATCTATCTTCTCTTGGTGGTGTTAAGTGGACTGGTTATTTTAAACCAACAGTATCAGGTACACATAGATTTTACATTAGATCCTCTGGTAATTGTCAATTTAGATTCCAAGATCCTAGTACATTATCATCAGTAGAAACTAAGTATGGTCAACCTGAACCTACATTCTTATTAAATTATCTTATAAACAACCCATCACTAGATCCAATCACACAGAGTTGGATTACTTCACTTAAAGATCTATTAGAAGATGATACAAAGAAATTTGTAGAAGTAAGATTAGAAAGTGCTTTACAATTGGCAACTGATGACCTTGTGTACATTGACTCACTACAAGGTCAGTTAATATCAAAACAATACAGAATATTCACACTTAGACCAACACAAACTGAAGGGAGTGTTGATAGATTATGGATTGATGTTACTGCTGATTTTAACCGTAAACAGGTAGATCTTGATGATTTACCTCAGTTTGGTAATGCTGTATGGGCAGATGCAACTGGTAATAGATCATATATTAGATATTATCCATATAAAAGAAGAACTAAAAAGACATATCTTAACTCAATCTATAAAAAATTAGAAATACCATCTGCTGAGTTTACTACTACACCATCTACAATCACATTTGCTGGTCCTAATGCTGATCTGTATTATTATCAGTTAATGTTAAGGGATTACCTTTATGATTACAGGCAACGTGGTACGGAGAGTCAAGGTGTAAGACGTTTTATTGTTACTGCTTTATCTGATAGTACAAAAACAGCAACTGTTGAAATTGATACTTCATATAATGGTACTTCAAATAATAACAATAATGATCAAGTAGCAAGATATGATGGGCAAGATTTATATGTGTTTCCAGAAGAATTTGGTGAATCACCACCATTTGGTACTCAAATAAACAATACTTACACTACAGGTGGTCTTGATGATCTTATTTCTGGAACAACCAGAACTAATAATCTACACTTTGTTGCTAGATTTGGAGAAGCAGGAGAAAATATAAGAGGAAAATATATTACTATTGATCAATTTATTCCAAAGTATGAAGAACATGCCTTTGAACTATCATTCTTTATGAAAGATGAAGACATTAAAAGAAGAGGTCAAATTGAAGAGAAAGGTATTATTATTTGGTATTCAGATGAGAATTCAGGATATGATCCAGTAAGTTACAAACACTTCTATGATCCTAATTATGAATTCTATCAAATTGGTGACTTTAAGACATTCTTAGATAATACTATTGGATTTGGTGGTACAAGTAGAGAAACAGGTATTGAACAGAGAGCATTTGGTAAACCACAGTTACTTACTCCTGGTGATCAATATAAAACTTTTTATACTACGTTACCTCTACAGTCAGTATACACTCCTAAAACAAAATGGAATGATATTGCTCTTGTACAAACGTCTGACACTCTTGCAACCACTAGAAAACTAAACATACAAGATGTTGTTAATGTTGAGATTGGTAATTATGTTATACCTCAAGATGTTGCAGCATTTAATGGCACAGGAACTTTAATGTCAAGAGGAACACGTGTAATAGAATCTATTGCAGATCAATCAGGTGGAAATGGTGATGCTATCATCAGTAAGGTGTTACTTCAAGATACAACTAATACACCAATGGTCTTTTTAGACCATCGTGGATTTGTAACTACATTGCAGGTAAAGAGTAAAGGTGGTAATGGTAATGACGAAGTATATTTAAAAGCAGGCATGCCAGAGGGAGCATGTAAATTTGCACACGGAAATACAGTTGTTCGTACTGTTGATGATAGTGGTTCATCAAGTCAAATTTCATCATTTACAACATCTTCTGGTAGTGTCACCAGTGGTAGTGGTAGTGGTAATGGTGCTACATTTAACTATGTTACTGATGGTGATGGCGTTACTATTACAGGTCCAGGCGTAGGTCAAATCTTTAGATATAAAACATATGTTGATGGAATGGATGATGTAAAGTCAGGTATGTTAATTGTTTCTAATCAAGATTCTGTACAATCTAATCAAACAGTTTATAGAAGAATTATTGGTTATCAGGACAATAATAATGATGGAGAAGGATTTATCTATTACAATAATCCAGTAGATAATCTTACTAGTGGTGATATGCTTTCTGCTATCTACTACGATAAAGGTATTGATATTGTTAAACCATTAGAAGCATATTGTTCTGGTATTACATGTAATCAAAACGCATATCAAACTGAGGTTGTTACTAACGCTGAGGGTGAGAGTCAAATTGTTACTTTCACTAATACTAAGTATATTGCACCACTTATTCATGAAAGTGACCAACCTTCTCTAGATTCATCTACAAATTCATATAGTGGTTCTGATACATTTTCATTTACAGATGGTAGTGACACTGTACGTTACTGGTTTGACAATACTTCAAACCCATTTTATCAAGATGATATTATACATGTACAACTATCCACCACTGATCCTTTATATTCAGCAATATCTGAAAAAGGTTTCCCTAACACTGCAGGATTAACAGGAAATAACGATTATATACCTATTGCACGTATCATTGGATTTATTAAAGTTAAAAGAGGAACTAGTTTTACATATCATTATATTGCTGAAGTAAATTCTAAAGCATACACATGGTTAGACACTGAGAATGATTCAAATGGTAATGCACTCAGTAAAAAAATTGATTGGACTAGATTCAATACCTCTGATTATTGGGTTGCTAAGTGGTCTTTTAAAAATGGTGGTTCACGTATTGGCAGTGGAAGTAATATTACTAATAAGAGTGGATTAACAAGTTACAAATCTACTTGGGCAGGTTCATCATCAATTGTAGAAGAATATCGTAAAGTAACAGGTTCATTTACTGTAACTGATGCAGAAGCATCTGATATTTTCCATAATCCTAATAGCGTTCCTGTTTCAGGTAATGGTCCAAATAGAGTATTACCTGCTAACAGTTATGTACGTAGAGCACTTGTTGGTGGAGTAAGGAAACTTATATACTTTAATGAGTTTAGTGAGTTCCAAGGTGCTTACAGTGTATATGGAAAGCATTATACTGGAACTACTGACAATGGATTAACTGTTACTAATAATCAAAGCACTGACGCTCAAAGAATCCAACCTATTATTAATATGCAAAATCAGCAATTTAGTGATGCTAGAAGAACATCTACTAATGTTGCTGATGACCCATATGCATATATTCAATTTAGAAGTAAAATATATGAGTTAGTTGTTGGTAACTCTCAAGTTGAAAGTATTATTCCTTTTGTTAGATTTGTTCACCCATTTGGTATAACTGGCACAGAAAATAGAATTCAAAACTCTATGAATGCATTGACTGTTTATACATTTGCTAACACTACTACTAATAGAGAACTATGTTGTCCACCTCTTGATACATCACCACCATTTGATAGTTCTGCTATTGGTCTATCAACTACAATTAATGAACCAGATATGGGTGTTGCTGGTGGATTAAATGTTAGAATCCTTAGTGCAAGACATCCAGTTGCTGATATCTATGAAATCCCATCAGGTATTACCACATCAGATCTTGATGTTGATAAAAAATTAAGAATTGATTTTGGTGGAACAAAATATGATTTGCTTATTGGAGATAATATTCCGTTTACACCTTAAGCTTTCTTCATTATAATAAAGAAATCTTCACCATTAATTGTAATCTTTAATTTATATGCTGATGGATTTGCTGGTGTTATAGCAAAATTATCTGCTAATGATTCACCTAATGCACCATTACCACCTACAAATTTACTATTATCTGTAGCGTATGGTGCTGCACCACCATTTCTACGTAGATCAATATCAAGTTTAGTAGAGAAGAATAGATCATTGATATTTACTCTATATGATGTAGTTTCAATTAATCCATCACTAATTGACCAAGGATTATAGTCACTAGAAAATGAACGTGTTTTTCCTGCAAAATCAGATCTAAGATTATTTGTTACTTGAGATCCTGCATCACTAATAAAAATACCAGGAGATGATTCCTCTGCTAATTGGTTATCATTACTATTAAAACTATCTGGATCATATGCAGCAAGTAATCCATCAATTTCAATATCTCTTTCATAATATAAATTTCTATCGACTCTATATTTTTGATCTTTTAAGTATGCTGATTGATCTACAGTGTCACCAATATTATCAAGTTCCACAGTATAACCTTCATCTACATTATAACTAAATCCACCTTCTCTACCATATCCTTCTGAAACAGTTTCATTTTCAAGAATTTCAGGAGGTTCTAAGTTACCAACATTTTCAATTGTTAAAGAATCATCTCTTTTAAAAATAACATCTGGAAATAGTGTAGTTGTAGGTACTGTTGTACCAGAATATGTAGTGCTTTCTGTAGAATCTAAAGTGTATGTTTCTGATATTAATACAATCTCTTTATCACTATCAATAGTAGATCTTGGTGATGTCCTAATATAAAATCTATCTCTACCATTTGCATCAAAGACACCATATTCTGCACCAGTGTCATTAGATCCAATAACTGGAACTGAAGAAACTACAGTTAAATTAAAACTACTAAATGTAGTACTTGGACTAAATCCATTACCAGAAGCAACAACTATTACATAATATATCGTAGTGTTGTCAATGATAGATGTAAATTTATCTGCAACTCTAAAATCAATATTTGATACAGTGTATGATTCACCAATAGGAATAGTAACCCAGTTAGTTTCGTTAGTAGTACATGTTAGTTTTCTTCCAAACTTAGAAAAAGAATCAAAGATATTTTGATCAGATCCACTCAAATCTTTAAAAATAGTAAAAAATGGTTTTACATATTGTGTGGTGTCTAAAACATAATTAGGATATTCTGGTACTCTTACCTCAGTAGCAATCACATGCCCTAATCCAGTAACATTTACTAAGGATTGTCCAAGTGATGTAGTGGCACTAACAGGTTGATACAAAAATCCTGGATTATCAAATGTGGCACCATTGGGATTAGTAGAGTTTTGAATATACTCTCTCATCAATGCAATATCAGTAGCATCTGCTTCTCCATGATCACCCACACCATCAACATTAGTTATTGATGGATTTAATCCTGTCATATATGCTACTAATGACACTGCATTAGTTCTAATAGCACCTGTCTCTAATCCATTTATAGTAATATAATTATCTACCCAATCTTTAACATCATCAAGAAAATCTGAAAGAATTGTTTGATCAAAATTTTCACTATTTGTAAAAAATACTTCTATTAAATCAATATCAAATTCAGACAATATACCGTCACCATCAATATCAAATAATTCTAAATTTGTGGTTAAAGTTTGTTGTGCAAATAATTTTCTATTAATGTCATATGCTTTTTCAGTAGAATCATTAGGAGGTACAAATTTATTTACACCATTAATTTTACGTACATCATAAATTCCATTTAATTTACTACTAGTTTCACTTATTTGAATTTTTAAAGTTTCAGTTTCTAATCCTGATGGATCCCATGCATAGTTTCCAACTAAAATAACTCTCCATGGAAATCCTGTCAATGTTACTGTAAATCCCTCTCCATCAATACCTGCTAAATCACCAGGAATATCACCACCTTCAAAGGTAGATGCACCTTGTAATCTATGCTGTCCAACAGTAAGCACATCTGTTTGTTCAAATCCTACAATAGAATCACCAACAATTTGAGTAGTACCGCTACTGGTAATCTCTACAGAAGAAATTTGACCTCTAAATCCTACAGATCCAACACTACCATCAGATACAACAACTGTTGCTGTAGCAGAAAGGTTAGTTCCTCCACCACCTTGAAATTTAACTTCATATGTCCCAGGTGCATATGAATTTCCTCTATCAAATGTAATATCATAACCTCCTAATGGATTTGATAATACACCATCAGTATCAAATCCAACATACTCAAAATCATAATCTTGAATTAAATTGATAGGTTGAATTTCAACAACATCATCATCTGTATAACTATACTCACTATTAAATACAAATTCAGTTCCTAATTCAACAGTTTTTGAGGATTCTTGTGTTCTTGCAATATGTTTAAACCTATCAAAAAATAATAAAGATTTCTGAGTTGATAATCCCTGAAATGTTCTGAGATCATCTGCTGCAGCTTCACCTGCTAGGTTTTCAATAAGTTCTTTACCGTTGGTGACTTCTGCTAGATTTAATTCTTGTACAAAACCTTGATTTGCCATTTTTATTACCTAGTGATGAGGATCATAATATCTTATCATCCATCCTGTTGCTGCTATTACTATAGCAATGATTATTAGTGCTGCCATTTTATTAATTAGTTATAACGGTCCAACCTTTAGCATTTAATTCTGTTTTAACAGTAATACCACCAGTAGTAGTACTAATTTCACCATTTACTGTTTGATATTGTTCTACCTTAATTTGAGTTCCTGTTGTAGGTTCAAAACCTGGTTGAAATTCAACTTGGTCATTAGCATAATCAAGTTGAACAAAAGCACTTGGTAAAATAACTTCACTTCCATCAATATATAATTTAGCAAAATTTACAGTAGTGTTAGGTGGATTACCTGTAGTAGCATTTGATATAATTAATGTCTGTAAATTAAATGTACCAGTTGGACTTAATGGATCTTGATTAACAGTAATTATTTCTTCTCCTGTTTTACTTGTACTGCTAGTAGGAGTAGTAACAGTAATTGCTGATGGTGGTGAATTACCAGTTCCTCCTAAATTAATAGTTACTCCACTTCTTCGTGCATTGTTGTAGTTAATGAGTAAATCATTAAGAATATTATCAATATTAGATTCATTAAGAAGATTATTTGATAAATCAAGGGATCTTAATCTAGTCATAGTTCTCAATGAACCATTAGTATAAGCATTAATTTGATTATTATTTAAACCACAAAACTGTAAATTTGGTGCTGCAGCAGAAAAATCTGGAACAGCACCTTGAATTTGATTGTTTGCTGCATAAAAATAATTTAATCTATTTAAATTATTTAATGATCCAATGGCAGAAATTATATTCTGACTTGCATAAAAAAATCTTAACCTGTTTAAGTTATTTAATGAAATAGTTCCTTTAAATTTATTATTTCTAAGATCAACTCTATAAAGATTGGTATTACCAGCAAATGATGGAAAAGGAGTTCCATCTGTAAATGCTTCACCCCAACCAACACCATTAGAATGTAACTCTCTTAATGCAGGAGCACCACTAGTAGAGAAGAATGAACCATTTAAATAATTACCATTTGTATCAATTAATAAGTAACTTAATGATGGTAAACTAAATGTACCATCTTGGAACTCTGCTCCCTCATACCCAGATCCATTCCATGTTCCAATATTTCTACCAAGGTTATTACTAAAGATTCTAATTGAATTTACTCTCTGAGCATCTTGAAAAGTATCATCCCACATAATATAGCGTCTACCATGTTCACCACCATTAAACACTGCTCCAGAACCTCCTGGACGACCACCTTCAACAGTAGTATTTCTAAAATCAATAGATCTTAATTGTGTATTACCTATAAATTTAGGAATCATTCCATCTAATTTTGCTGCATAAAATCTTAAATGTCTAAGAGATGTACAACCTGATAAAGCATAATCACTTAATGCAGTTGGATTAGGACCATTCCACAAATCATTATCCTGTGCTTCTGGTAGACCACCTGGTGCAAGATGATCTGCAACTCCACCTCTATCAGGGAATCTTGTATACTGACAATTTAAACTACTCAAAGTTGTTTTATTAGCAAGACCTGATGGAATAGGAAGAGAAGTATCGTATATAGAAATACTGTTAATAGAAGTCATCAATGTAAAATCAATACCACCTGATGTAAGTGCTTCATTCTCACCAACTTGAAAAGTTGTTAATGGAGAATCAGATAATAATCCACCTAATGCCTGAGGTTGTTCCCAAATTGGATTTAGTTTAGTAAAATAACAATCATAAATGTTAAAGTATTCTAATTCATTTAAATTTACTCTAGGTGTTATTTCTACACCATCAACATAACCATACAAATCTTTTGGATTACTATAAACATTTACATATTTAGAACTACCTGTTTTATAAATTCTTCTATTTCCAAGATTCTGTATATTAAAAGATTTTAATCTAGGAGTTCTAGTAAATAAATCAAGCACCTCAACTTGATTTTGATAATTATTAATGGTTTCTAAAGTATCTGTAGTTCCCACTCTTGAAGGATCTTCAATATAGACATAATATATGGGACTACCTTCTGTTGGAGAATATGTATACTTATCAAAATAGATACCTTTAATATCAACACTAGGTTCATCACCAATTTCAAATGTAAATGTTTGTTTATTTTCAGGATCTAACCTAACAAGATTATATTCAGTAGAAGTTGCTTTTAAAACTAAAAAATCATTTGCATCTTTAAATTCTGAGTGTTGATTATAACATCCACGAAAGTTGATAGTATATGTTGATGTTGGTAATCTTTTCATTGTATGACTACCTAAAAATCTTTGGTCCTCATCAGAGTCAAGATAGAACCTATTGTTCTGCATATTAATAGTTCTTAAAACTGAACTATAAGCAGTTATTTCTGTTTTATCAGCATTATATGTTGGTTCATAAGAAATAGTTTTAAAATCAGGAATAGCAGATAGAATATTATTAACCATTGTAATGTTAGTAATATTCGGATATTTTACATTTGGAAATACTCCTATGTTACAGTTATTTGCAGTTAATGTTTTAATAAATTTTGGAGGGTAATAGACCCTCATTTCCCTTTCTTTAAATTGTGAAGAGTTAAATCTTATTGTAGAATTACCACTTGAAACGTTTGGTTTTGATACAACTTCATTACCATTATCAGTGTCTGTAAATGTATAAATTGGTTTTAAATCTACACCATCAACTGTATATGGATCGTGACCAAATGTCATTGTTAATCTTTTAAATGCTATGGTAAAAATCTGTGGGATTCCTTTCATTGCATATACATATCCATCTTGCCCATTAATATTAATTTTTAAAATTTCAGTGGGAACTTCTGTATTAAATCTTACTGGTTCTGGGTTATCTAAAACTTTTAAAATTGCTTCATTTGCAGGCACACTATAAGATACATCTTGTCCTAATTTAAGTGACCCTCTTACTTGTACAGATGCTCCATAAGAAATTGCCTCAGTAGGATTTGCTTCAGATCCACCACTCCATGCACTAACACGTGAAGTTGAAATATCACCATATTTTAAATCATCTGTAGTAACATTTGTTCCTTTATCATTAGGAACATATTGATATCTTACAGCACCACCAGAGACAGCACCAAATGCTTCTAAATTACCTCTAGTTGTATTATCATAACCAGATGATAATGAAATTAAATTAGAATATTGAGCAGTATCTGATTTTAATCTATCAATATATTTCGTTAAATTAACATCGAGACCAGATACCTGTTGTAATTCTGATCGTGAGACAGTAGGAGAGATACCTTGAATCGTTTCAAGATCTCTAATATCTAATCCAAGATTATTAAGGGCGGTGCTTTTAGATTCAATATCAGCAAAATTAGATGATACTTTTAAACCAAAAAGAACTGGATTATTAATAGTCATTTTACAATTGCTCTACGTATGTGATGTTAATGTCAATATCTACAGCAGTATTACCGATTGCTCTTCCAACAACAAACATTGCTTCAGTGTTAACTACATCTGGGGTAAGAACCTTTCTATCAAATCCAAATACATCTTCTAAATCAAAATACTTGGTCTCATTATTAATATATAGGGTTGTTTGGCGACCTCCTGGTCTAAGAATAGATTCTCCTTGAGTATCAATATTTGCAGAGGATAATCTACTTACTTGTTGAAATGCTGCTGGAACAACATCATCATCTGGAATGTTAGATTGTTGAATACTATCTCCCACACCATTTACATTTAATTGACCTGTTTCTAATGTCGCTGGTAATCCATATGTAGTTCTATCAACACCATTAACATCACCTGTTTCTTTATCAATCACTTCATTAAAATTTCTTTTCCATCTTGGATTTTGAGTTGATAAATTATCTAACTCATCAATATCATGTAATTCTGCTGCTCTAATAAATGCACCATCCCTCATTTTAAAAAACGCATATAGTGGAAATGCATCAAAATCAAATACTGCTTGATTATTACCTCCACCAGTATAAGATGCAGGAGTATTATATCTACCCTCCTGAGTATTATTAACATCATCACCAGAGAACCACGCTACCAAATTTACACCATTATATGCAATATTAAATTCAGTTGGATCTGGAATAATACTATTTCCATTAGTATCTCTAGCGTCTCCAATGTTTATCTCTGTAGTTAAATCATTATCTTTAATTGGAATAATATTAAATGTTGTTGTTTCTTGTACTCCACCTTGTCCAGTAGTTGTTACTTGATATGTTTTTTCTGGTCCAGAAAATCTAGCAATCTGTGGTGGATTTGCATCACCACTAGGACCGTAAAAGAATTTAATATATGATAATGTATTTTCTGGATTGACTGCAATTTGTCCACCAGTAGGATCACCAGATCCTTGATAAATTTTTGGTGGTGTTGTAGTACCAGAACCTGATTTTCTTAAAAAATATTGAGAAGAACCTTTATAATCATTCATGGCAGTAATTCTTTCCTGAGTTGTAGATCCCTCAAAAGAACCAGTTACAAAGTCATTAATACCAACACTACTTAAAACACTTGAGTCAATCATTTCTACGGTTGAAGTTACAGTGTCTTGTTTAAGTAATCTTGCTTGAGCACATGTACCAGATGTTGTTCCTTCTGGTTGAGGAATTCTAAAATCTTCAGTAAATGGTTTAATTCTACCATACCAATTTTCACCAGATTCAAATCCAGTATATGTAAAAGTTGTAGCGTATGGATGATAATCTAAAGAAACTGTCTTATCATCAGGAAGAAATGTTGTAAGTTTAGGAGGTGCAGTTTCATATTGACCTGATTCTTCATTAGGTTCATAACAAGGTACAACATATGGGTCTCCAGAAGGTGACACCCACTGTTCTAATTCACCCGTTGCTTGATTAAATTCAGGTCTATATGGAGTAAATCCAACTTCCCATTCTCTAGTATTACCAGTGCCATCTTGAGAATAATTTTGCAACCATTTAATAACTCCTGTAGGTCCAGATAATGGTTGAGGACTTGCAATTATAGTGCTTTTTGCATCCATTTTAACATCAAATGTTGCATTTGGATTTGCTGTTAGATCTTCAAAAAAATATGCTGGAACAACTCCACCACCACCAACTGGGTTTGTAGATTCTACAATTCTAGAAGGATCTAACCTTCTTTCTTCATCTAAATCCCATCTTTTAGCATTAACATAACCAAGAATATTTGCTGTGGTAGGAAGTCCTAAACCAACTACACTTGTAGGATCTCCAATATCACCAATATATGTGTTCCATAATTTAGTAGCGATAACCTTAGTTTTATAATCACTACAATATAAATTAAATAATTCTTTATATGTTTTAGTTAAAACAAAACATGGTTGTACTGTAATAGTTTCACCAACAATATTAGGATCAGGAGTATTTAAAAGTGTTTGATTTGCACCACTAATAACTTTAAAACTATATGTATCTACTCCTAATAATGTAAATTGTAATCCAGATCCCTGCCCACCAGTATTAGCATTATCTACTGATAAAACATCACCTATACTATAATTTTGTCCTTTAACTGTTGGTACTACTGATTCAATGACACCTGAAGCATCTACAACAATATCTGCAGTAATAAATTCTCCATTTCCAGTTGTTGTCAATGGTACATCAGTGTAAGTCGCAGATGCAGGATATCCACTACCACCACTGGTTAATGTACCAGTTTGACCTCTATACTTTAAATCTACCATATGTCCATTACCAAGCAAAGTAATCTGATCATCATTTGGATCTAAAATATCTTGTATAAAGTCACCATTTCTTAAATAACTAATATTACTTGATGATGTAAGAAGTTGATAACCTTCAACATTTAAAATAGTAATATTATCAATAGGTGCTAAAGTTAACGACGTTGCTGTTGCTGATTTATCTAATTTCTTTAATTTTCTAGTAGGATTATGATTGCCATTATTAACATTTGGCATGTAGAGATATGAAGATCCTGTGCAAGCAGAACATCTAGTAAAGTTAATTTCTGCCATTGCATTAGTTTCACCAGGAGTTACTCCAGTGGCAGTAATTGACATTGATTTTGGTATAATAATTTTCTTATTAGGAACACTAATTGGATTTCCTTGAGCATCATTACCACCACTAACAATATTTGTCTTAGGATATATACCAAAAATTGACACATAATTACCACCACCCACTTGGAATGGTAAGTTTTTAGTGTCAGATGTTCTAGAAAATACATTAACTGTTCCTTCATCACCACCATCAATATACATGGAAGTACCATACTTATAAAGAATCTGTGGTTCATCAATACGTGGTGCCTGTTGTGAACCAATTCTCATTTCATATTTAAACCTAAAGAACGGATCTCCCATAGATGGTTCTAAAAGTTTATTTTCAATAACAAATGTGTGAACAACAACCCAACGTGCTTTACCATTCTCAACAGGAATATATGCATACATTCTTAAACCAATAGCACCATACCAACCAAATTCAATTTTATACATGGTAATTTCATCTGTAGTCAACAGATATCCACTAGGACCATTACCATTTAAACTATCACCATTAAATTTTTCTCTTGGAAGTGTAATTTCTTGAACTGAATATTGTTCACCTGCAATATCTTTAGGATAATATTTTACTAGATCAGTATTATCTACACCATCACCATCAGCAACACCTAGTTCTTGTCTTACGCTTAATGGTAAATGAACAGTAGATCTTCTAACAATAAAAAAGTTAGCACCATCTCTTCTGAATACATATTCATCAAAATCATTAAATATTCCCCACTCTGCATAGTTACCTGCAGTTTCTTTGGTCATAGTTGCTCTAGTACCAAAAGTATATCCACTAATACGACCTGGTTGATATCTAAATGCTTGTCTGGACTGTAGTAATGCAAATTGTCCGCCAACACGACTATATCCTGGAACAAAATCTAATGACGTAGGAACACCACTCTCTTCTGCAGAAATCCATGGTCTGTTTAACCATGTTTCTTGAAATGGATTAGTAAAAGTTGCAGGAGTTACTGGATCACCATTTTCATCTACACCATTATTTCCCTCTCCAGTAATAGAACCAGCATTTGGAGTGGTGTCAGTTCCAGTTCCTCTTAATTGTAATTGATTATTATTTAAAAACTCAAAATTAACTTTTGTATTTGTTACTGGATCAAAAAGTGTACCAGCATTTATAAAATTCCATGTCTCAGTCCAAATAGAAATTTGTCTATAATATGTTGTTGTACTACCACCATAAAATTGATTACCATAAAATGATTCGTCATCCCAAATATTAATTGCTGGTAAAAATCTTGATAAAAATGTATTATACTTTTCTATATCGTCTGCTGCTGTTGCTGCATCTCTAAAACCTTTATAATATTCATATAGAGTTTTTCCTAATGCTAACCAATTTTGCCATTTATTCCATCTAGTTTGATTAAACAATCCTATAGTGTCATTACCATTTGAATTTAATGACCTAGTTAAAGGTGGATATGGATAAGTATATGGTACTGGAAAAGAACTAATTCTTAATGCACCTTCATTTTCAACTTCTTCTACTCGTGACTGATAGTGTCTACCCTCTCTTTCTGTTTCTCTTTGAGTCCAAACTGTAGGACCAATACTTAAATTATCAGTATAATATACAAACTCATCTGGATTAAATCCATAGGTAGATACATTAGAAAACAGTCCTAATTGTGTCTCAGCACGATCAATGCCAAGTAAAGTAGAACTAACTTCTGATGTTGATGCAAATACCTCTGCAATTTTAACAGTACCAACCCTAGTCAGTACTAACTTCTTTCTAACTAATGATACAGGTCTAGGATCTTTAATCTCATTTCCATTAGAGTCAATAGTATCTCTAATTTCATTAAGTGGATTTTTCTGAAATATAAATCTTACAACAACGTTTCCATTAGTGTCAACGGTATCTGTAATTTGATTAATAACAAATTCTTCAAACTCACGACCATCAATAACTCCATCACGAATAATATCTGCACCACTAGCAACCTGAAGAATATCTCCCTCGCTAATATATTTAAACCCTCCATCTGGGTTAATAACTTCAACATATGGAGGAATATCTCCACCAGTTTCTGGGTCAGCACCTATTTGGCGTCTTCTTACATCAAACTTATCACCAAATAATGTAAACTCAAGAACTTGCTGTTCTTCAGGAGCTGTAGGCAGCACAATTCCTAACGCCTTTTCAGACGTTAGTTCACTTGTGACAAATCCATCAATAAGAGATACTAAAGGTTCTCCAGAACTATCTGTAAGAGGTGTACCTTCTACATCTTGAAGAATTATATACAATTCTTGCTGTGCTGCAGATCTAAATTTATATCCAATTTTAGTGTCAAAAGAACTACCAGTTAATACTGTTACATCTAATGGGTTTTCTGGACTGTAAAATTGATTTAGAATCTCATTTCCGTTGTCATCATATACTTTGCCAAATGAAGGAGTTGAGGTAACTGCCATTTATTATTGTTCCTCCCACGTAATTGCAGCGTTAATTTCTGTTTCAGGAGCACTGGAACTATACAATCTATTTACACTACCAGTAATAAAAAGATTTTCAATTTCATCTGTTAATGGGAATGATAGATAGTCCTTGTTATAGTCAAAGAACTGCTGTAACGGAAACTGTTCGCCACTATTAGATGGAGTGAACAATGTTGTAATAGTTTGACCTGTACCTGGAATTGGTGTTCTCTGTTCATCAGAGACAGCAATTGCAGATAATGAAGTAAGAGGATCTGATGTTGGGTTTACAACACTTCCATCAAGACCATTCGGTGCAGGGTTTGGTTCTCTGAACTCACCTGCTCTTAAGAAGTCACCATAGATAACAATGTTTGCACTATATTTCTGATAAGTGTTGAACAAGTATGTACCACTTGCATTTCTTTGAAGTAATCCAAACACTGTAAATATATTTCCGTTATCCCCTTCATAGTAAGCACGGAAATAACCATATGTAGAGGTTAGATTCTCAAGATATGGTTTAGATGTTGCAGGAATTTGAGCACCAGCAAGTTCAGTTGCTCTACCAATAGAACCTACAGTGAGTCCATTACCATTAGTATAAAGTGTTTGGAAATCACCATCAGCACCACCAGTTCCAGCATTACTATCTGGAACAGTAGCATCTTTAGTTTGGAATACAGGAGTTTTAATTAATTTAATTGTAGCAGGTTGGTTAGAGTTACCAATAGATAATCTAGTAGGATATACCTGAATTCTATTTCTAACACCATTAACTTTATCTCTACAATTAAGACCAACTAAAATATTAGGACGATCAAGAACTAAGAAGAAATCTCCAGATTGAGCAGCAGATATTGGTTTACTTAAGTAAATTTTAGTTCCATTAACCCAAGATACTTTTACGTTAGGTTCTCTATTAGGAGTAATTACAGTAGCACCCATATAGAAAGTAGGATCAGTTACTGTAGGACCATTTGTGTTAGTTGCTCCAGCAAGTTGAAGGTATGGGAATGGATCACTAGTGTCTCCACCATCACCTTCATTATTAACAGATTGAATATTAAATCTTAATCTAGAACCATATACATCAGATGAAACTGGTGTTGCATAGTTGAATAAACGAACTGTACCACGGTCACCACCGTCGATATAGTATGAAGCACCATACTTAACAAGGAACTCGGAGTAAGAATTAGAATAACCAATTGTGTTATCCGTTCTTCTATCATTTTTATATCCATATGAGTACTCAGTTCCACCACCATATACGTAATAAGTAATAGGTAAAGTTGGATTACCTAGAGATGCAACCTTTAACTGGTTAGATGCTCTAAGATGGTGTACACGTACCCAACGTGCCTCTCCAGAGTCCAGAGGAACGTATGCAAGGAAGAGAGCACCAACAGCACCATACCATGAGAATTCAATCTTGTACATGGTAACATTTTCAGGATTCAAATTCCAACTTGATGCAGAAACTAAATCACCACCTGTTGTAGGATCTGTAACCTTTTGACCTGGGAAGTTTTGTTCACCTTGTGAATATACAACATCAGAGTAAAGAACTTCTGTTCCAAGTGCTGATGAACCCTCTGCAAGACCATGAACTTTTTCACCAGAGAATCTGGAACGAGGAACTCTATACTCATATACACTCCAATGTGCTGGTTTAACGTGATTGTATACCCATTCCTTCAATAGTTTTTTGTTAACATCATCAATGTCGTTCTTAATTGATGTTGCATTTGCTGGTGTATTTAAAGAAATATTTGTGGTAATATAACCTACTTTATCAGCAATTGCAGTACCATAACTGTATCTGTATGGGAAGCAACCATATGGATTTAAAGCAGTAACTACCTGAGGATCTGCTGCTTCAGTTGTTCCTCTATATGCAAACTCAGTAGTGTCAGGAAGAATAAATGGTGCAGGAGTTACAACGTATGGTGTGTTTTTCTTGAATGAAATACAATTAGCATCAGATCTTACAAATCTATGATCAGTAGTATTAGTAGAAGGTACGTTTGCAAGAACCTGAACAGTAAAATTATCATTGTCTACAACAGTAACTGGAATCCATTTACCACTAACTGGATCAGGTGCTCTTGTATTTACAGTTGCATTACCACCTGGGTCATTTGTACCATCAAGATTTGGGTTGAATGATCTTGGATATCTATGCTCTTCACCATGAGCACCATTACCTACATCTAAACCACAAGTAAATACTAAAGAGTAATCATCAATTTTGATAAGATCTCCTGACTCTAAACCATGACCAGTAATGGTAATATTCATAATACCTGTAGTAGGATTATAGTAAATACCACCATCACTACCATCACCAGTTCCTGGAGTTTGATCTGGAGTTAATTTAAATGAAACTCTAGAACCACTACTCATCTCAATTGGAGTAATCTGATCACTATTATAGATTGTGGTAGCACCTAAAGTAAAGGTATTACTATCACCTGCTGCTGCCCTAGTTAATTTAATACGAGATCCTAAAACGTTAGAAACATAGTAAATACCACCATCTACTAATGAATTATCAATAGTAGTACCACTACCAAAGGCATTAAATTCATCATTATCGGTTTGTTTTTTATTCTTATACAAATAAACTCCAGATCCTTTTCTTAGACCTAACGATGTACATCTACCAGTAAATTGTGTGTGAGTGTGTACAATTGTAGATGTTGTTAATGTAAATTGAAAAGTATTACTTGTGACGTTTTCAATTGGGAATGTATCCTCGTCATCTTTTGCAGGATAAATTTTTGGTTTTGGATTATATGAACAGTTAGTTTCAATACCAGAAAGATTAATTCTATCACCAGCAACAACACTGTTTGTTGCACTTGTTGTAATAAATGCATATCCAAAATCAGCACTATTTTGGTCAACAATATAATCAAAATCCTGAATAGAATATACATCACTTCCACTTTCAGGGATATTGTTATCAAGATATTGTTGAAGAGTTCCACCACTTGCATATGTGTTAGTTGAAGGATCGATTCCAGAAACTGCTTGTTTACCAATCTGTAGTTCAACAGTTCTAGCATCAATTCTTCTTCTTACATAGAAAACATCTGGATCAAATGCTTCTGGATATGATGTTTTACCAGATCCATTTAGAGTTACAGCAGCACCCATTCGTACTCGTGATCCCTCTAACATCCAAGTAATATCAGAAGCAAAAGTTACTGTAGCAACTCCTGATACACCATCATATACCCATGTATCAATATTAACAGTGTTAGCAACGTTATCAGTAACTTTTTTTAATGTACCAGTGTTTGGATTATAATCAGTAGCAACATGGAATCCATCAAATCCATTATAACCACCAGTACCAGGACTATCATAGAATGACTTACCTAAAAATACTTTTAAAACATTACCTGCTTTTGAATCTACTCTGAATAATGTCTGTGCATACTTGTTAGGATATAATTTAGCACCAGTATTACATGTAAGTAACACGTCTTTCAACGTAACGCTATCACCTTCTTTAAATCCATGGTCACTAGTTGTAGTTACTTGACATACACCAGTAGAATTGTTATATGAAAAATCTTTAATATGTTTTTCGTAAGGATTAAGAACAATTTCTTCATCATCTGTTCCATCTTGATCACTGGTTGCATTACCACCTTGAGAACCAATATAAATTTCTCTTTTTTCTTTTAATAAAGATTGATCAAAAAGACCTGCATGAACGTTTAATAGACCATCACGAAGGATAATAGCATCACCGTGATAATAATAAAATTCACCAGGAACTTCCATATTTCCATAATCTTCATATTGTTTAACACCAAACTGTCTTGGATTATTATTATTAGTAGGATCAAAGAAGTAAGTTTCGCCTTTTTGTTGAATTAATGATTGAGTTCTTCTTACACAAGTAAAGTTATCACCACGTCCTTCATTAATACTTTCGTAGTAATACCCATCAAACTTATCGAATACACCATATTTCTTAACTGATGCATTTTGTACTTGACGGTTAACATCTGATAGCAAGTATGTTTTACCATTGTCAGCAACAGCACCACCAGGATAGAATGATGTGCTTGCTGCAGTAGCAGTAGTATATGGAGCACGACCAAATTTAACACCAAACGTACCAGCAGAAACACGACCTGGTTGATATCTAAAGAAACGTTTAGAAGTTAAAATAGAGTTTTCATTTGCTGGTGCTTCAATAAGAGCACCTGCTTCTGCAGGAACGTGACCGAGACCCCAGTCCTGAATACCTGGCATTTCAGTATATTCATTCGCTGTAGAAGACCCTGCTGGTCCTCCAGCAGGAAGAGAGATAGTTTGTTCAGGAACTGCAGTCCATTCTGATGGGTTAACATCATAAGTGTTAACGTCAGCAAATATACCTAAAGCAACTTCAGATCTTGGAATACCCAATAATGATAGGGCAACTTCTGATTGTTGTTTATTCTGTTCCTCAACAGGGATTGCTTCCTGATCACTAGCGATAACGACAGGAATAGATTTCTCAGCAGGTTGTTGTCCAGTAGGAACTGGAGCAGTTCTACCGACAACTACGACGGCAGAGTTATTATTTACATTAGTATTGGTTGCCATGTTTTACTCTACTCCGATTATGCCCTTGGCGATGGTGTACGTACGTTTCTTCTTTATATATCCAGTAGCGGTAGGATCAATAGTAATAGGTCCTCCGTTATTGCTGGCATTATAGGTATTGAACCCTGATTTAAATAATTTCACATTCCATGCTTGATTTATAAATGTAATATCACGAATTTCCATTTCAGCAGGAACACTATAACCACTTACTGTGTTATGTTCTTGAAGTGTGACAATATCTCCAATTGTGAATGAAGCAACTGTGTCAGCAGTAACTTTAATTGTATATTCTTCCGTAGAAGAATTGAAAGATACTACTCCAGTAATATTGTAATTATCAGCATCTCCAATATTTATCTCCTCATTAGCGTTAACAAAATAAACAATGTAATTGTAATTAATTCCTACAGTACCTTGAATACTTCTATAAGGAATTGAATCTAAAGTGTTTGAGTTTCCTGGAATTTGTACTTGAACTCCACCATTAACTACATCATATGCTTGAACTTCAAGAACAGATCTAGTTACACCCCCACTTACATATGTAAGAGGAGTTGGTGCTAAAGTTTCATTACCATTAATATCAACTGTTACAGTGTATACAAAAGAAGAGAAAGTAGTGCTGGTAAAGTTTTTAGCAACATTTTCTTCAACATATGTAAATCTTACAGGACCATTTGTTCCAGTTCCTGCTGTCTTATAGCAATTTAGATTAATACTATTGTAATCAGAATCATATATGTCAGTTGTTGGAATCCACTCATCATCAGGACCAAGAATTAGATTATTTTCAGTATTAGCACTTCTAGTACCATAAATTCTAAGTCCTGTACCAGAGTTTCTAATAATACAAGAGTTAAATGCTACAACTTCAGTTGTAGTAATATCTGCAGGACCAGGATTATTGATAAATGCTGTATCAGATACTTTTAAAATTATGGTATCAGTTGCTTGTAAAGGATTATCAAATGTTGTATAAGTAATAGAATTATCACTTATAAAACAGTTTTGAATAGAAACTCTTTCTCCATTTGCTACCCATAAACCATCACCAATTGAACGTTTAATATCAACTGTAGATATAGAGAAATTCTTTATACCATCTGCATAAACTACAGCATTTCCTTCTGGTGATCCACTATTACCTAATCTTATATTGTTTGAGTAATTACCATCAACAACTAAGTTTTGAATTGTAACATTTTCAATAGGTTGTGATTCTGAGTTAGATGCAACTCCAGCAGCAGTTTCTCCTTTTCTTAACCATAATGCTGCATATAATCTACTAAACTCACCAGCAGATGCTTTATTCCAACTAGTATCAAAGAATTGTTTTTTAATAATAGTAGATTTACCAGCACCAGTAAGAGAGAAATTAGGAGGAACAGTTAATCTAGTTACTAGATATGTACCACCAGTTAAGTATAATGAATCTAATCCTTTATCAATAACATCATCCATTACAGCATGAATTGCTGAAGTATCATCATGAGTAAGTTGTATTCCACCACCAGCAAGATCAATATTAGTAGAGTTTGTAGTATCAACTACATCATATGTTGTATCACTAGATGGTGTAAGAGTTAATGTTTTTGCACTATAATCAAGTGAGAAAATTTCTCTTTCAATAAATCCAGGAATTGCTCTTGCAGTTGGAACACTAGCAGGAATAACAGTAGTAGGGAATGACTTTATTGGAAGGAATTTACTATTAATAGTTCCATCAGAATTTAACTCTCCCCAAGTACATCTATCAAATGGTCCATAATCTTTATATGTAATTGGACCTAAGTTAATATCAGAACCAATATCTCTTTGACCAAGAATAGCAATTAAATTTAAGTTATTATTATGAACACTAGGTGTAAGAGGAGTACCTTCTGAATCTGTTACATTACTATTAATATTATTATGAAATCTATAGATTAAAACTGAGTGATTAGCATCTGGTCTAAAAACAACTACACTATTAAATCTTTGCTCATTAAATTGATCAAGAGGAAAGTTTTGAACAACATTAGTGTTTGCTCCTACTCCAGCATGATTGAGTTGATGGAATGAAGAAATTACTCCAGTGTTCACATTCATAAGACGAGCAAAATAAGTATATTGTACGCCACCACCAGAACCACCAACACCAGCAGTTTTTTGAGAACTTTGATCAATAGCAGAAGTCCACTGATTGTAAATTGAAGATGAATCAGCGTTAGTATAATCATATTGTGTAATATCTTTAGTGTTTATACCAAACACTTTAATATCTTGACCAACTCTCCATGTACCAATATTTTGAGCAAAATTATTACTATTTTCAGTGTAATCACTAACAGTTAATACAACTCTTCCTTGCCCATCAACTGAAAGTCCAGTTGCTCTGTAAACAGTATCATCACCAGAAACACCAAAAGCAGCAAGGTTGTTAACATCTCCCGTATTCTGAGTAAAATACTCAAGTTCAGTTCCTGCTTCATTAACTCTTAATAACTGTTCTGGAAGTCCTGCAGTTGTAATACCAGTACCACCCTTATTAATGGGTATAATAGGAATGTCTGTTAATTGAATATTCTGATAACTTGTAGCACGAATAGAACCATTTACATCAAGAGTTGCTTGTGGATCATTAGTATTAATACCAACTCGATTTTCATCATTTGGATATGCATTATCATTTGTGTCAAGAGATCTAACATGAATTACATCATCACCACCAGTTTTAATTTTAAGAAGGTTATTAGTATTACCAATTTCAAGAGATGTATCTACAGTGTTATATGTTAAAATATCTGTATATGTAGATGATGTAGTAAGGATTTTAATTATATTTGATCCTAAAGTAATTCCTGTGCTTGGTGTTAATGCTAATAAACTTTCTCCATTAACTGAAAATACTAAACTTTCAGGAGTGTCTACTCTAGAAATACCTGTGGTAAGTGAGTCACCAAAAATAATTGATGGAGCAGTTAACGTTCCATTGTTAAGTTTAATTTTTGGAGAATTAATTTGAGTATTATTATCTGCTACCGTAAAATTACCAGATGTTAATGTAAGACCACCTAATGATATTGTACATGCATCTACATTACCTGTTGCAGCGGTTAATGATAGTAAATTATTACTGGCACTAAAAAACGTTGGTCCTTGACCAACTCTAATATTTAAATCTGATTCTAATGTAATTGGTTGTTGTCCAGTATCAGGGGATCCAGTCGCATTTAAATATTGGGTATCAAACTTACCCTCAGTAATAGTGGAGTCCTTAATAACACTTGACGTAATTCTTGTTAATGCCATTCTGTGCTTTTACCCTATGTTTTATTTATTAGTTAGCGAG
>MDTE01065674.1_pt1 | contig 27167 bp, 25 predicted proteins | sample 811231 | NCBI WGS metagenome assembly MDTE01 (sample SAMN05326651, study PRJNA326480) | marine metagenome | isolation source: seawater | place: Indian Ocean: Red Sea | collected 2010
TAAATCACTTTCAGTTTGAATAACACTTTTGCCATTTGATAACCCCCATCTCTGAGCCAATCTATGAATATGGGTATCTACTGGAAATGCAGGATAACCAAATCCTTGAGACATCACTACGCTTGCTGTTTTATGACCTACACCAGGTAGATCTTCTAATTCCTCAAATGTTTGTGGAACTTTTCCCTTATGTTTATTTATTAAAATTTTTGAGAGATTATAAATACTTTTCGCTTTGATCCTAAAGATGCCAATTTTTTTGATCAATTTTTCAATTCTTTTTCTTCCTAATTTAACAAAATGTTCAGGTCTATAATATTTAGGATATATCTGTTTAGTAACATTATTTACATTCACGTCAGTACATTGAGCTGAAAGAAGAACAGAAATCATCAGTGTAAAAACATTTCTACTTTTAAGTGGAACTTTTATCTTTGGGTAAGTTTGATTAAGAATTTTTAAAACTATTTTTGCTCTTTGAATTTCATTCATTTTTTGAAATTCATTAAATCTCTCATCGAATATAAACCTTTTTTTTTCTTTATTAGCCATCTAGCGGCTGATAAAGCTCCTTCCGAGTAAAGACCTCTGTCAAAAGCTTCGTGATTTAAAGTTACAATTTCTTTACCATTTGAGAACTTAACTTCATGTTCTCCAATAATTTTACCTTTCCTAATAGAATTAAAATTAATCTTTTTACCAAAAGGAAAGGTTTTTCTATTTAAAAATTTTTTTCCAAAAAGACTATAAAAATTTTTATTTCTACCTATTGCTATTCCTTTTCCTAACATAAGTGCAGTTCCTGAGGGAAAATCTTTTTTATTTTTATGATGTATTTCAAATACCTTAGTTTGAAAATTTTTCCCTAATGAATACGAGGTTATTTCTGTTAAATACATTAAAAGATTTATTCCTAAGCTCATATTTCCAGCTTTTAAAATCGGTATTTTTTTAGAAAAATTTTTTATTTTTTTTTCTTCATCTTTAGAAAACCCTGTGGTTCCTATTACGACTTTTTTTTTTTAATTTTGATGCAATTCTTAAAACTTGGAAAGTACATTTAGGAATTGTAAAATCGATTATTAAATCAGCTTTTTTGAACGAATCTTCTGAATTTAATTGAACACTCAGGCCATTAATTTTTTTTTTTACTTTTTTATTTTCTGTGATAGCAACTAATTTAAATTTTTTATTTTTTTTAATTGATTTAACTAACTGTTGGCCCATTCGTCCCATGCACCCAGTTACTAATAAATTTATTTTTTTCATTTAAAGATAAGATATGAAATTAACACAACCATGACAATAATTATAGACCAAATGGATAAATTTTTAAGAAATTGTTTTAATTTAGAATTTGACCTTAAAAATCCAGGGAGAACTAGAATTAAAACTGCAATTAAGAAAAAAGCAGGAACTATTTGTTCTAAGTTCATTTTTTAATTTTTCCAAAAACTTTTTGCTTTTTGAAAAAATTTCTTAATACTTGGATTTGATTTTTCATTTTCGATTTTTCTAAATTGTTCTAGTAATTCTTTTTGCTTTTTGTTTAGATATATTGGAACTTCAGTTTTTACTTGAACATATAAATCACCATGATCCCCTCTACGCATAAATGGCATCCCCTTACCTTTTAACCTAAATTGTTTCCCATTTTGAGTGCCATCTGGTATTTTAATTTTTGCTTTCCCTCCATCGATTGTTGGAATTTCTATTGTTGTTCCAAGCGCTGCGTCCGCTATTGAAATTGGGAACTCAAAGAACAAGTTTTCATCCGACCTTTTAAATAAATCATGTGATTGAACATTTATAAACAAATACAGATCACCAGAAGTTCCACCTCTACTGCCAGCTTCACCTTTTCCAGCTAATCTTATTCTTGTGCCATCATCTACTCCTCTAGGTATTGTGACTGATATTCTTTTAGAGGCTTGTCTCTTTCCTCGTCCATTACAATCATTACAAGGATTATTGATTTCTTCACCATTTCCATTACATTGAGGACAAGTTTGTTGAACAGTAAAAAAGCCTTGGCTAGATCTAATTTTACCATTTCCTCCACAATAAGAACATCTATCAGCGGAATATCCTGGTTTAGATCCGTCACCTTTACAAGTATCACATCTTTCAGATGTTGAAAATTTGATATCCTGCTTTTTTCCTTTATAAGCTTCCTCAAGGGTTATAGATAAATCATATCTTAAATCTGAGCCTCTATTATTTGAACTTCTGCTTCTTGAACTTCCTCTTCCACCAAACTCACCAAAAAAATCTTCAAATATATCTGAAAAGTCTGCACCACTGAAACCACCAAAACCACCTCGTTGGCCTCCACCATTTTCGAATGCAGCATGACCGAAATTATCATAATTTTCTTTTTTATTTTTATCTGAAAGAATTCCGTATGCTTCGCTTGCTTCTTTAAATTTTTCTTCAGCTTTCTTATCGCCAGGATTTTTATCTGGATGATATTTTACAGCTAGTTTTCTATAAGCGGATTTTATTTCATCTGAGTTAGCGCTTTTATTAATTCCAAGAACATCATAATAATCTCTTTTTGCCATCAGTTTAACCCAGACAATTAGATGTTAGATTACGCGCTTTTTTCTTGATTTTCGTCTTTTTTATCTTCTTTTACTTCTTCAAAATCAGCATCTACAACATTATCGTCTTTTTTATCCTTATTAACATTACCTTCATTTTTGCCAGAGTCTGGTTTTGCACTTTGTTGCGATTTGTAAATTGCTTCACCAAGTTTCATTGAAGCTTGAACTAACTCTTGAGTTTTCTTTTTAATATTTTCTGTATCCTCAGATTTCAACGCATCTTTAAGGGATGTAGAAGCATCTTCTATTGCTTTTTTTTCAGCGTCAGAAATTTTTGATCCATGTTCCTTTAAGTTTTTTTCAGTAGAATGAATTAAAGTATCTGCTTGATTTCTAGCATCAACACTTTCTCTTTTCTTTTTATCAGCTTCTTTATTTGCGTCAGCATCTTTAACCATTTTTTCAATTTCTTCCTCGCTTAATCCGCCAGAGGCTTGAATTTGTATTTTTTGTTCCTTACCAGTTCCTTTGTCTTTTGCCGACACGTTAACGATACCGTTAGCGTCAATATCAAATGTTACTTCGATTTGAGGAACACCTCTTGGTGCAGGTGCGATACCGACTAGCTCAAAATTTCCTAAGATTTTATTATCTGCAGCCATTTCTCTTTCACCCTGTAGTACTCTTATTGATACTGCAGGTTGATTATCCTCAGCAGTTGAGAATACTTGACTTTTTTTTGTTGGAATGGTTGTGTTTTTTTCAATTAGTTTTGTTGAAACTCCACCTAATGTTTCTATACCCAGAGATAATGGTGTTACATCTAACAATAGAACGTCTTTAACATCACCTTGTAAAACACCAGCTTGAATTGCTGCACCCATAGCCACAACTTCGTCTGGATTTACACTTTTATTTGGTTCCTTGCCAAAAAAATTCTTAACTTCTTCTATTACTTTTGGCATTCTAGTCATTCCACCAACCATTACTACTTCATCTATTTCACTTGCATTGACCCCAGCATCTTTTAATGCAGTCTTACATGGGGGCATTGTTTTGCTTATTAAATCTTCAACTAAAGCCTCAAGTTTTGCTCTGGTCATTTTAATGTTGATATGTTTTGGTCCTGTTTTGTCTGCGGTAATAAAAGGAAGATTAATATCAGTTTGTTCTGCTGATGAGAGTTCAATTTTTGCTTTTTCAGCGGCTTCCTTTAACCTTTGAAGAGCTAATTTATCAGATTTTAAATCTATACCATTATCCTTCTTAAATTCAGAAACTAAATATTCAACTATTGTGTTATCAAAATCTTCACCTCCTAAAAATGTATCACCGTTAGTTGACTTGACTTCAAAAACTCCATCACCTAGTTCAAGTATTGAAACATCAAAAGTACCACCACCTAAATCATAAACAGCAATCTTTTTGTTTTGTTTTTTATCTAAACCATATGCTAAAGATGCAGCTGTGGGTTCATTGATTATTCTTAAAACTTCTAAGCCAGCAATTTTACCAGCGTCTTTTGTTGCTTGTCTTTGTGCATCGTTAAAATAAGCAGGGACAGTGATAACTGCCTTAGTAACTGCTTGACCTAAATATTTCTCAGCAGTTTCTTTCATTTTCTGTAAAATAAAAGCTGATATTTGTGATGGGGAATATTTTTCTCCTTTAGCTTCTATCCAAGCATCACCTTTTTCTGAATTAACTATTTTAAAAGGTGCTGATTCAATATCTTTTTTTACAGTTGGGTCCTCAAAATTTCTACCAATTAATCTCTTGACTGCAAAAATAGTGTTTTCTGGGTTTGTAACAGCTTGTCTTTTTGCTGGTTGACCGATTAGCTTTTCTTTTTCATCTGTAAAAGCTACTACAGAAGGAGTAGTTCGTGCTCCTTCGGCATTTTCTAATACTTTTGCTTGCGAGCCTTCCATTATAGCTACGCATGAATTTGTAGTTCCTAAATCTATTCCAATAATTTTACTCATAAATTTATTCTTATCTTCGTCATATAGGGTTTAAATACAAAACTACAAGTTAATCTCATAATTATTTGCCTTTTAAATTTTCCTTATTTTCTTCAGTTTTTTCATCTTTTTTTGATACTTTTTTTGATACACCCACTAATGAAGGTCTTAAAAGCCTATCTTTTATTGTAAAGCCTTTTTGAATTTCTTGAATAATCGTTCCTGGTTCTTTTGTGTCATCCTCAATTTCCATCATTGCTTGATGAAGATTTGGGTCTAATTTTTTATTCAGACTTTCAATGGGTCTTATATTATTTTTTTCAAATATTGAAATTAAATCATTTTTTATAATCTCTAAATGGCCTAGTGTTTTGTTTAAAGCTTCTGTGCCTTTAATCTTGTCATCGGTTTCAAGGGCTTGTTTGGAGCGTTCTAAATTATCAATTAAATTTAATGCTTCTTTGGCAAAGTTATATCCCCCATATTCGAACGCATCCTCTTTTTCTTTTTCAAATCTTCTTCTCTGGTTTTCCATTTCAGCAAGAGTTCTTGCTAATTTATCCTCTAATTCATTTAATTTGTCCTCAGGAGTAAGTTTTTTATCTTCTACGTTCTCAGTTTCATTGTTTGTGTTTTTTTGATTTTCTTCTTTAGTCTCTTCTTTTTTTAAGTCATTAGTTGAAGAGCTTATGTCATTATTAGTATTGTTTTCTTGTTCTTTCTCCATATGAGCTTATATGGTAAGAAATCTTAAAATTGCTAGGTATATATGAAAAAAATTTCTAAACTTTTAGTTGGGACGAATAATAAGGGAAAATTAAAAGAAATAAGACAATTATTACCAAAATATATTCAAACATTATCTACTTCTGATTTTAATTTAAAAAGCCCAAAGGAGAATGGAAGATCATTTGAGGAAAATTCTTTGATAAAATCTAAATTTTTTTCTAAAAAAACAAATTTAATTTGTATTGCAGATGATTCAGGTCTTGAAGTAGATCTTTTAAATAAAGCTCCTGGTATTTTTTCTGCTAGGTGGGGAGGAGTAAAAGGAAATTTTAATAAAGCTATTCAAAAGGTTTATTCGGAACTAAGCAAAAAGGATAAAAACTGGAAATATAAAAAAATTAAAGCAAGATTCATTTGTGCATTATCAATTTCTTATTTGAATAAAAAAATTGCATGTGTCACAGGTAAGGTTGAAGGATTTATCTCACCGAAACCAAAGGGTAAAAATGGTTTTGGATATGACCCAATTTTTATTCCTAAAGATGGAAGAAAAACTTTTGGTCAAATGTCTCCAAAACAAAAATATAAAGTTGACCATAGGTTTCAAGCTTTTAAAAAAATTAAAAGATTTCTTTGAGAGATCCATTTTCAACTTTATAAAAATTTAAACGATGATTAATTTTATTGTTTTCTATATCAAATATTCCAATTTTACCTTTAAATGAGTTTTTTTCATTGAAGGCTTTGTTAAAATTTATTTTAGTGAGGTCATTGTTAAGAGTCAGATAATAAATTAAACCAACTAAATCATAGCTTAATAATGATAAATGATTAGGACTTTGGTTAAATTGTTTAAAAAATTTTTTATTAAAATCTTCATAATTTTTTTTATTTATAGATGGATAATATATTGGTTGAGAAGCTGTTTCTTCAAGTAAACTATTATCAAACCATTGATTAAATGTAATAAAATTTTTATTCTTAGGAGAAACATCTGTGTAAAGCAGAGATGTAATAACTGTTTTTAAACTTTCATTAAAATCTGCTATTATTACAGAGTCAAATTTAACTTGCCCAATCGTATATTTTTTCTTTAAATTTTCTATTTTTTTTTCTTTATTTGGATCATCTAAATTTTCTAATCTTTCTATTTCATCAAGTAGATTTTGTTTTCTTATTTCATAATTAGTTATTTCTTCGATTTGTTTTGTCAGTTTTGTTGGAGTGCTATCATAATAATATTGTTTAAATGTTTTTATTTTTGATTTTTCAATTCCATTTTTGATTTCTAAATCATAATTTGAATTAGGAATTAAGATTATTGTTTTTTTTAATTCTTTTAATTTGATAAATTTTTTAATTGTATTGAGTTGAGAAATGGAGTTTACCCCAGTGCTTATTACATTGTTTGGTAGATCCAATGTTTTATTTGTAAAAGATAAAAAGGTAATATCTTTTACTTCATTTAAATACTCTAAGTTATTATAATATATTGGACCTATAACTAATTGAATTCCAGATTTACTGAACTCCAAGGCTGAACGTAAAGTAGTATTAGGATCTGATTTGGTATCTTTTGGGTAAATTTCAATTTTATCTGAGTTAATATCGATCAGAGCTAATCTTGTTGCCTTAACAATTTGCTTACCTAATTCAGCATTATCTCCTGATAAAGGAACTAAAAGTCCAATTTTTATTTTATTTTCTTCTGCAAAAATTTGCTTGCAGGAAAAGATAAAAAAAAGAAAGATAAATATTATTTTCATTTAATGATATTATAACATTAATACTGTTTAAATTATGTTAAACCCTAGGATAAATAAAGATAGGTCTAAAAAAGGGTTATATTTAGTACCAACACCAATTGGAAATCTAGATGATATTACTTTAAGAGCAATTGAAATATTAAAAAATTCTGACTTTATACTTTGTGAAGATACGAGAGTTTCAAAAAATCTATTAGCTAAATTTGAAATTAAATCCAAATTAATTTCGTATCATAAGTTTAATGAAGCTAAACAATTATCCTATATAATTAGACTTTTAAGAGCTAACAATATTATCTCTTTAATATCAGATGCAGGAACTCCAAGTATTTCTGATCCAGGCGCGATACTAATTAATGAGTGCTTAAAAGAAAATATTAATATTATTCCACTGCCCGGACCTTCAGCAATAACCACTGCTATTTCGGCTAGTGGTTTTTCAGATAAATATTTATTTTATGGATTTCTTCCAGAAAAAGAAAAGAAGATAAAAGAGCATTTGAGTTTGTTATCTGCCCTAAATTTTAGTTTAGTATTTTTTGTTTCACCAAAAAAAATAAACAAGATTATTCCAGTTATGAAAAGTTTTTTTGCGGATAGGAAAATATTGATATGTAGAGAAATTTCTAAGTATTATGAAGAATATATCCGGCGACCAGTAGATAAATTAGAAAAATTTAAAGTTGAGCCAAAAGGAGAACTAACAATAGTGTTGTCTGAAAAAAAAAATGACAAAATTAACTCACAAAAATTAAGTGAATCAGATAAGATAATCATTAAAAAGATGATTAATATTTTAAGTAATAAAGAAATTACAGAAATTATTAGTAAAAATAATAAAGTTTCTAAAAAAGAAATTTATAATTATTGTTTAAAATTAAAAAATGAAAAATAAATATTTAATAATTATATTATGCTTTTTAATTTTATCTGGGTGTGTTGGCGTTTCCTCTAAAGGTATTTTTGGCACTGGTGTGAGTGTTGCATTTGATCCAAGATCTGTAGGAACACAAATTGATGACTCCATTATGCAAAAAAATTTATCAGCAAGAATTCTATTATTAGATAAAAAATATTTATTAACAGTTAAATCAAAAATTTTAGATGGAAGAATTTTTTTAACAGGTAAAGTTGATAATCCAGAAGAAAAACTTCAATTGACAAAGTTAGCTTGGGAAACAAAAGGCGTTAGATCTGTAAGAAATGATATAAAAATAAAAGAAGAATTTGATTTTAAACAATCTGCTAAAGATGTATTGATCACTTCTCAATTAAGAACTGCGATGATACTAAATAAAAATATTAAGTCTTCTAATTATCAAATAGACACTTATAAAAAAAAAATATACATTTATGGCATAGCGATAACATCAGAGGAAAAAGATAAAGTTATTCAAGAAGCTAAAGAAATTTTAGATGTCGATGGGGTTATAGCAAGTATAATTCTTGTAGATGATCTTAGAATCCAAAAAGAATAATTATTTTTTATAATCTATAACATCTGCTGAATATGCAGCGATTGATGCTAAATTTATTAATTCTGATGTGGAGGTTCTTAAGGGTGCTATTTCAATCGGTAGACCTAATCCAATTAAAAGTGGACCAATTACTTTAGTGTCACCTAATTCTTTCATCATTTTATATGATATTGCAGCACTATGTTGTCCTGGCATAATTAATATATTTGCGTTACCTACTATGTTTGAAAAAGGGTATAAGTTTCTATAATCTTTGTTAAGAGCAACATCTGGTTGCATATCTCCATCAAATTCAAAATCTACTTTCTTTTCTTTTAAAATATCAACAGCTTTTTTTATATGTTTTGTTCGGCTAGTTGCCGGTTGACCAAAAGTAGAGTGAGAAACAAATGCAACTTTAGGTTCAAAACCAAATAATCTGACAACTCTTGCTGATGAAATTGCAATTTCTGACATTTGTTCAGAACTTGGATACTCATGAACACTTGTGTCTGCTACAAAAATAGTTTTTCCTTTATGAACTACAAGATTGAGACCAAACATAATTTCACCCTGTCTAGGATTTACAACTTGTTTGATTTTTTCTAATGAGGCTCCAAATCTTCTAGTATTACCTGTTACAGCTCCATCTGCATCATTACATGCAACCATACAAGATGCCCAAACTACTCTGTCATTTCTTACAAGACGATCACAATCCCACTCAAGTAATCCTTGTTCTCTCTGTAATTTTTCAAATAAGTATTTCACATATTTTTCTCTTTTTTCTGTATCTTTAGAATTTACTATTTGTATGTCAAAGTTTTCACTATACCCGATTTTTTTTATTTGCTCTTTAATCTTTTCTTCTTTACCAACTAAAATTGGGATGCCAAGTTTAGAGTTTTTAAACGCAATAGCCGCTTTAAGAGTGTTGATATCCTCGCCATCCGCAAACACAATTTTTTTTTGATTTTTTTTAATATAATTATTGATACCTTGCATTATTGTAACTGTTGGGTCTAGTCTTTGTTTAAGTTGGTCTTTATAAATTTCAAAATCTTTAATAGATTTTCTTGCAACATTAGTATCCATAGCAGCTCTAGCAACAGCAGAAGGTATTACACTTATCAATCTTGGATCAAATGTTGATGGGATTATATAGTCTTTCCCGTAATGAGGTCTTTCACCACCCATAGCAGCAACAACTTCGTCAGGGACATCTTCCCTAGCTAGTTTAGCAATCGACTCTGCTGCTGCGAGTTTCATTTCTTCGTTAATTGTCTTAGATCTAACATCTAATGCTCCTCTAAAAATATAAGGAAAACCAATTAAATTATTTACTTGATTTGGATAATCAGATCTTCCAGTCGCTATTATGGCATCATTTCGAACTTGCTCAACTTCTTCTGGTGTAATTTCTGGGTCAGGATTAGCACAAGCAAAAATAATCGGATTTTTCTTCATCTTCTTAACCATTTTTTTTGTTAGTGCACCTTTTGCCGAAAGTCCCAAAAAAACATCTGCATCTTTTATTGCATCATCTAAACATCTATTTGAAGTTTCTATAGCATGAGCAAATTTCCATTGATTTAGATTTTTTCTACCAACATAAATAACACCTGTACGATCAACCATAGTTATGTTATTTTTTGGGACTCCTTTTTTTTCAAATAAATTTGCACATGCCATTGCCGACGCACCTGCACCATTGATTACTATTTTAACTTTTTTAATTGATTTACCACTTACATCTAAAGCGTTGATTAATGCTGCAGTTGTAATTATTGCTGTGCCATGTTGATCATCATGAAAAACAGGTATATCCAGAATTTCCCTAAGTTTTTCTTCTATTATAAAGCAATCGGGAGCGGCTATATCCTCTAAATTTATTCCACCAAAACTTGGCGCAAAATTTTTAATTGAATTAATGATTTCATTTGTATCATTAGAGTCTATTTCAAGGTCAATTGAATCTATATCTGCAAATCTTTTAAAAAGAACTGCTTTTCCTTCCATAACTGGTTTGGAAGCTAAGGCTCCCAAATTACCCATGCCTAAAATAGCTGAACCATTACTAATAACCGCTACAAGGTTGCCTTTACTAGTATAGTCGTAAGCAGTTTCAGGATTTTCGCTTATAGCTTTTACTGGTGCAGCAACACCTGGTGAATAAGCTAAAGCGAGATCTCTCTTTGTTGTCATTGTTTTTGAAGAATTGATTTCAATTTTTCCAGGCTTTTTCTGGCTATGAAATTCAAGAGCTTCCTGGTCGGTGTAATGATCGATCTTTGTTTTTTTCATTTATGTTAATTAGGTGTACAAATGGGGTAAAATTAAGACTAATATGATTTATGAACTTAATTAAGTCAACAGGCACTTTTAGTTTTTTTACAATAATCAGTAGGCTGCTTGGTTATCTAAGAGATATTTTAATAGCTATTTTCCTCGGCACAGGTTTTTTAGCAGACGCCTTTTTTGTGGCATTTAGAATACCAAATACTTTTCGAAGATTATTCGCAGAGGGAACGTTCAATGCTGCATTTGTGCCTAGTTATTCTACTGAATTAACAAAAGGAAAAAAAAAATCAAATAAATTTGCAAACGAAGTATTCAATATTTTATTTTTAAGCTTACTAGTTTTGGTTTTAGTCATAGAAATTTTTATGCCAATATTTGTGTCATTAATAGCACCAGGATTCGTTAACGATAAAGAAAAAATTAGCTTAGCCATAGATTTAACAAGAATAACTTTCCCATTTTTATTGTTAATATCTTTAGCATCATTTTTTTCAGCGATCTTAAATTCCCATAATCGTTTTGCTGAGGCAGCCGCAGCGCCAATTTTTTTAAATATTATTTTAATTATCATTCTTACATTAAGTAAATTATTTGATGATAAACTTGTATATTATCTTTCCTATGGGGTTACTATTGCAGGTTTCTTACAATTGATTTTCCTATATTTTTTTGTAAAAAAAAATTTTAAATTACATATTAATTTTCAATTTAAAATAAATAATAAAATAAAAATTTTTTTTAATAAATTACTTCCAAGTATTTTTGCTTCAGGAGTAGCTCAAATAAATATTTTAGTGGGCACTATCATTGCTTCATTCCAAGCAAGTGCAGTTTCATATCTTTATTACGCAGACAGAATATATCAGATAAATTTAGCCATCGCAGGAATAGCAATAGGTGTAGTAATACTCCCACAGTTATCAAAATATGTTAATCAAAAAAGTAAAAAAAAAATTGATCTAATTCAAAATAAAGCTTTGGAGCTAAGCTTATTTTTAAGTTTACCTGCATCTATCGCTTTATTAATTGGTTCAAATGAAATTATATCTGCACTTTTTGGATATGGACAATTTGATAAACTTTCGGTCTCAAATTCTGCTAAGGCGCTTTATTTTTTTAGTCTGGGGTTACCAGCCTTTGCAATGATTAAAGTTTTTTCAAATTTCTTTTTTGCAAATCATGATACAAAAACTCCTTTTTATATATCTTTAGCCTCAGTTTTATTAAATATTTTTATAAGTGTTTATTATTTTAATATAATAGGTTTTGTAATCATCCCAATAGCTACATCGGTTTCATCATGGTTTAATTTAATTCTTTTATTTTTAGTTATGAGAAAAAGAAAATTATTTTCTTTTAATAATATTTTTATTAATCGTTTTTTTAAGATTATTTTTGCTTCAATTTTAATGGGTATATTCTTTAAATATCTAATCTTATTTTTTCAAAAAGAACTATCTTTTGATTATTCTTATAAATCTATATATCTAATTTTATCTGTTTTCCTAGGTCTTCTATTTTATTTGTTTATTTCTTATTTCATCAAAGCTTTTAAATTACAGGATATTAAATTAAGATATTAATTAATGCAGAAAAAAATTTTTTCAGGAGTCCAGCCAACAGGAAATTTACACTTGGGAAACTATTTAGGTGCTATTAAAAATTTTGTTAAATTAAATAATGACAATAAAAATGAATGTATATTTTGTGTTGTTGATTTACATGCTATTACTACCAAGCAAGATCCTAAAGAATTAAGAGATAATATAAGAGAGACAGTTGCAACTTTTGTTGCTAGTGGGATAAATCCCCATAAGAGTATTATTTTTAATCAATCCACAGTACCCGCACATTCAGAAACCGCTTGGATTCTAAGTTGTGTTGCTAGGATGGGTTGGATTAATAGAATGACACAATTTAAAGAAAAAGCTGGCAAGGATAAGGAAAAAGCAAGTGTCGGACTTTATTCTTACCCAATTTTAATGGCTGCAGATATTTTATTATATGATGCCAGCCACGTGCCTGTAGGAGAGGATCAAAAACAACATTTAGAATTATGTAGAGATATTGCTCAAAAATTTAATAACGATTTTAGTCAGAGGAATTTTTTTAAAATTCCAGAGCCACTTATACAAAAAGAATTTTCAAGAATAATGAGCTTGAAAGATGGAACAAAAAAAATGAGTAAATCAGATTTATCAGACTTAAGCAGAATTAATTTAACAGATGATAAAGAAACAATTGTTAATAAAATTAAAAGAGCAAAAACTGACACTTTGCCATTACCTCCAAATGTGGAGGAAATGCATAAAAGACCCGAAGTAAAAAATCTTTTAGGAATATACTCAAGTCTTACAAATATATCATTAGAGGAGTCTATACAAAAATTTGAGGGAAAAAACTTTTCAGAATTTAAAGAACAACTTACTCAAGTTTTAGTTGAAAAAATAGAACCTATTTCAATTGAAATTAAAAAATTAATAAAAGAAAAGGGTTACTTAGATAAAATTTTATCAGATGGTTATGAAAAAGCTAATGATATTGCCTCTAAGAAAGTCAAAAAAATTAAAGAAATAATAGGTTTTTAATTCTTTTACAAGTTTCAATTTTTTTATTAATGATTATATAGATAATATGTTTGTTCAAACTGAAATAACACCAAATCCAAATTCCCTAAAATTTCTGCCGGGAAAGTTAGTTTCTAAAGGTGGATCATTTGAAATCACGCGAAAAGATGATGTAAATAATGAGTTAGTAAAAAATATATTATCAATAAATGGTGTTGAGGGAATTTTTTTAGGAAAAGATTTTATTTCTATTAACAAACATGATGATATTCCATGGGATGAAATTAAACACATTATTATATCTTTGATAAATGATTTTTATTCTGGGGGAAAAAATTTTGTTATTGAAAAAGATCCCTTTGAAGTTCATGAAAATTTAAGTGAAATTGAAAAGAAAATTATCAAAATTCTTGACCAAAAAATTAGACCTGCAGTTGCTAAAGATGGCGGAGACATTCAATTTAAAGAATTTAAGGATGGAGTCGTAAAGGTGCAATTGCAAGGAAGTTGTTCTGGTTGCCCAAGTTCAACAATGACATTAAAACAAGGTGTTCAAAATTTGTTATGTCATTATCTACCTGAAGTCAAAGAGGTGGTAGCGATATAAATATGAAAAAATTTATCAAAAGAAAAAATATTAGAATATTAAAAACTTTAGATGAAAATAACTTAGGTTCTATAGCCAGAACTCTTTTGAGTAGTTTTATATTATTATTTATTTTTTATTCTTTGCCTATAATAACTAATTATGCAAATAATAAAATTTTAAATACACAAGAATTCAAAAATAATTCAAAAACTGTTTTAGCTTATACTTTAGACAAAGGAACCAATGGTAACTTAGAAGATAATGAAAATTATGATGAGAATGATTTATTAGTCGATATCTATAGTTTAAATGATAAAGAAACAGACTCAGTAAGATTAGATGCTTCTACAATTAAGCAATTATATGAAGACACTGATTATAAACTAGACGATATTCGAAAAAATAAACTTGTTAAGCCTGTAGCTTTAGACTCGTTTCCTAGAGAAATTAAAAAAATAGAAAACTTAAAAAAAAGAAAAGAATTTTTTATTCAAATAGTTCTACCATTAATCTTACAGGAGAATAACAATATCAAGATAGATAGAAAAAGGTTATTTAATATTATAAATAAAAGCAATAATACAAATTTAGAAAAAAAATGGTTGGATAAAAAATTTAAACAATATGGGATACCTTCAAAAGATTTATCTATACTAAAAATAAGAATGGATGAGATACCAGTTTCATTAGCTCTAGCTCAAGCTGCTAAAGAAACAGGTTGGGGAACTTCGAGATTTGCACAAGAAGGAAACGCACTTTTTGGGCAGTGGACGTGGTCTGGTGAAGGATTAAAACCGAAAGAAGCTGATGGAAACGAAGGTCATAAAGTAATGAAGTTTAACGTTTTACAGGCATCTGTGAGGGCCTATCAAAGAAATTTAAATACACATTCTTCTTATAAAGAATTTAGACTAGCTAGAGCAAAACTTAGAGACTCTAATATTCCTTTAGATAGTATCATACTTTCAGAATATTTAGATGAATATGCGGAAACAGGCGAGCAGTATGTAAAAATTTTACAAAAAATAATTAATCAAAATGATTTAAAAGATTTTGATAATGCTAAGTTGTTACCATCAAGTCTAGAACTTGAAAGTTTAATTTAATTATTCATTATAATAAATTGAGTTCCAAACCATCTCCATTTTCCATTGTCGTTAAGAGAACAATTTATTCTCCCTCTTCTTGGTTTGAAAGATTCTCTAAATTCTAAAGTTAAGATATTTTGTTCAATGTAAATGATTGACTTTTCCCATCTATCACCTTCATTTGAAAAACAGTTAATATTTTCTATATTTTTTTGATTTTCAAAAAATTGTACAGAAAATTTAGGAGGATTATTTTGCTTATTAAGTTTTTTTTCGAAAGGTAATAAACTTTTATATTCTAAAGGATAAGTTTTTAAAATTGATTTGAATCTCTTTAATTCACCATAATGTTCATTTATAGGAAACCTTGGCAGTTGATATTTTTCTTTATTTAAATCAATTACTCCAGAATGTTGGCCAAATGCCAAATTAAAATTTTCAGAAATATATTTTCTCATAAATTCAGAATATTCTCCAAAGGGATATGAAAATAATGTCGGTATATATCCTAAATTTTTTTCAAAAATTATATTAGCTTGTTCTATATCATTAATAAATTCCTCATTACTTTTTTCGATTAGATATTCATGAGAATGAGAGTGATGACCAACGACTGCAAATTCTTCTTTTTCCATCTCTTTTAATTGGTCCCATGTCATATATCCTCTATTACCCATTGGTTCAGTTGAAACAAATAATATAAAAGGTATTTTATTTTTTTTTAAAAATGGCCATGCATGTTTGTAGAAAGATTGAAAGCCATCATCAATTGTTAAAAGTATTTTTTTTTGTTTTTTCTTTGTGTTAAAATTTTTTTCAAAATCTTTAGGATGTATAAAATCATATCCCAATTCTCTGATCAATTTGATATGTTTTAAAAAAACACTCATTTGTATATTAGTTGATGGATACTTTGTTTCATCAAATCTGTGATACATAATTGATAAAACACCTTCATCATTTGAATATTGTTTGATATTATTTTCTTCTGCTTTAGAATTTAGAGTTAATATAAAAAATAACATGAATAGCTTAATTATAGATGCCACTAAAGATAAAATATTTTTAATAATCATTAGAAGTAAAATTGTTTATAGTGTTAGTCATGAAAATAGTAAAACTAATTATGAGAGTTTAACAATATTAATTAAGAATTTTTTAAAAATTAATAGTTTAAAAATTGAGGATATTTCGAAATTATATGTAAATCGTGGTCCTGGAAGTTTTGCTGGAATAAGAAATTCTCTAGCAGTGGTTAAAGGAATATATGTCGCAAAAAAAATTGATTATTATTGCTTTAGTTTCGACGATTTTGACAAGTCAAATAGAGGAAAATACGAAAAAGTTCCAAATCTTTGCGAAAAATTGAATATAAAAAAAAATTTGATTAATCCCATCTATTTAAGTTAAAATTAGATATGGTTGATAAATTAGAACAAAAATTCCAAGCTAAAGGGGTTAAGCTTACTGATCAAAGAAAGATTATAGCGAGAGTGATTTTAGAGTCTAAAGAAGCTTACGGAGAATCAGATCATCCTGATGTGGATGAACTCTATAATAGGGTATCAAAAATTGATCCTAAAATAAGTATAGCCACAGTTTATAGAACAGTAAAACTCTTTGAGGAGGCAGGTATATTGGTTAAACATGATTTTAAAGGTGGTAAAGCCAGATATGAACTTCACGATGATCATAATCATTTGATTGATATAAAAACTGGTGAAATAATAGAATTTGTAGATGAAGAAATAGATAGACTTCAAAAAAAAGTAGCTGAAAAATACGGTTATAATTTAGTTGATCATAAATTAGAATTATATGGGATAAAGAAAAAATCTCAGTAATTATGGAACAAAAAATATTTATCAAAACATTTGGGTGTCAAATGAATGAATATGACTCAAATCGTATTTATGATATAGTTAAAAAAATTGGTTATACAAAAACGGATTGTTATGAAGATGCCAATTGTTATCTTTTGAACACTTGCCACATTAGAGATAAAGCTAAAGAAAAAGTATATCATGAAATTGGAAGAGTGAAGAAAATATTTAGATCTAAAAAAAAACCATTAGTGATAGTAACAGGATGCGTTGCTCAAGCTGAAAATCAAGAAATGATAAATAGAGAACCGTACATAGATTTAGTTATAGGGCCCCAAGCATATCATAAAATTAATGATGCCATTCTAAATTATTCAAAAAAAAATAAAATTGAAGAAACAGATTTTGATGCAGTTAGTAAGTTTGAGTACTTAAGTAGATTAAAAAATCAAATAGGAAAAACTTCTTCTTTTTTAACAATCCAAGAAGGCTGTGATAAGTTTTGTCATTTTTGTGTTGTCCCTTACACTAGAGGTCCAGAGTATTCTAGGCCTTATGAACAAATTTTAAGTGAGGCGAATTTACTTGCCAAAAAAGGAGCTAAGGAAATTATTCTTTTAGGACAAAATGTTAATGCGTACGAAGTTGAGGGTTTTAGATTGTCAAATCTTATATCTGAAATAGAGAAAATTCCTGGAATTGATCGTATAAGATATACAACATCTCATCCTAAAGATATGACAGACGATCTAATTGAAATTTATAAGACTTCCAAAAAATTAATGCCTTTAGTTCATTTACCAGTGCAGAGTGGATCAGATAAGATTTTAGATTTAATGAACAGAAAGCACACCATAAAAGATTATTTAGAAATTTTTAATAAATTTAAAAAGATAAATTCAAAAGTGCAATTCTCAAGTGATTTTATTGTTGGTTATCCAGGTGAAAATGAGACTGATTTTGAAGATACATTAAAATTAGTCAATGAAGTTAAATTTATTAACTCATATTCATTCATATTTAGCCCAAGACCAGGAACAGTAGCAGAGAATTTACCCATAATTGATAAAGAAAAATCATTGAAAAAATTAAACAAACTCCAGAAAATACTTTTTGATATTCAAATTAAACAAAATGAATCTTTGGAAAATACAATTCAAAATGTGTTAGTTGAAAATCGAACTAAGGATAAATCTAAACTTTTTGGAAGATCGGAGTTCATGATTCCTGTATTATTTAAAGGGGATGATGATTTAATAGGAAAAATTGTTAAACTTAAAATTATAAAAAGTAACAAAAATACTTTATTCGGGGAATCATTAGACCTAAATAAAAGAAGGGTAGCTTAAAATTTGAGCATAAGTACTAAAGAAAATTTTGATTCAAATTTAAAATTTGTTTACTCAGACAATAATACTTTAAGTGTAATCTTTCACGATAATAATCTGCTAATGGGTGTTGTTGGAGAATTTAACGAAAATCTCAAAGAATTAGAAAAAATTACCAAATCTAGTTTGTATTCAAGAGGTAATTCAATTTTGATCAAGTCTACTCCAAATAAGAATGAGATTGTGAAGAATGCTATACAGTTCTTAGCTAATCAATTTATTAATAATGGGAATATTGAAAAAAAAGATTTAGTATCATCTGTTGATAAATTTATGATTAACGAAAAAGTTAAGAGACAAAACGTTACTGATATTATTAAAACACCAAAAAAATCTATAATTCCTAGATCTGAAAAACAAAAAGAATATGTTAGAGCATTAAGACAAAGCGATATTGTTATATCAGCAGGACCAGCTGGAACAGGTAAAACATTTTTAGCAGTGGCTATAGGTTTGACTATGTTGTTAGAAAAAAAAATAGAGAGAATAATTTTATCTAGACCAGCCGTTGAAGCTGGAGAGAGATTAGGTTTTTTACCGGGTGATATGAAAGAAAAAGTAGATCCTTATTTAAGACCTCTGTATGACTCACTATATGATTTATTTCATTTTGAAAAAATCCAAAGAATGATTGAAATTGGAGATATAGAAATCGCACCACTAGCATTTATGAGAGGAAGAACATTAAAAAATTCATTTGCAATTTTAGATGAAGCTCAAAATGCTACAGATACTCAAATAAAAATGTTTTTGACGAGAATTGGTGAAAATTCTAAAATTGTTGTTAATGGCGATCCATCTCAGATAGACCTTCAAAATAAAAGCATGTCTGGTTTGAATAGATCAAAAAAGTTATTATCTCATTTAAATGAGATTTCAATAATTAACTTCGATCATTCTGATGTTGTAAGACATCCCTTAGTTTCCAAGATTGTGAAAGCTTATAGCAATCAAAATGATTAATATTGATGTTGTGTCTGAAGACAAGAATTGGTCAAAAAAAATAAGAGGTGTAAATTTTTTTTTTAAATCAATTTGTAAAGCTTTTCCAAAAAAATACCAATTTATTAACAAAAAAATTTTACTTACTTTACTTTTATCTAACAATAAAAAAATCAAATTATTGAATAAACGTTATAGAAAAAAAAATAAAGCTACAGATATATTATCATTTCCTTTTCAAGATAAAATAAAGAATAAAAATAAGGTATATTTAGGAGATATTATTATTAGTTACAATTTTATGAATAAACCAAGAAATTTAGAAATAAAACAATTTAAAAAGAAAGTCATAAAAACTTTTATTCACGGTTTTTTACATTTATTAGGGTTTGATCACATTAAATCCAAAGATTATAATAAAATGTGTAAGGAAGAACAAAAAATTTATCAGACAGTAATTAAAAAAATCTATTAATTTGAAAAAAAAAATTTACTTTGAATTTTTGTATTTATTTACTTTAGGTGCTTTAACATCCTTAAGTTTACCACCATATAATTTATTTTTTGTTAACTTTTTTACTTTAAGTTTATTTTTAATTTTTATTTTAAAAAAAAAACTATCTAATAATAAAAAACCTTTTTTTTATGGTTGGTTATTTGGCTTTGGATACTTTCTAATTAGTTTACATTGGATATCTATTTCACTAACTTTTGATAATAATTATAAGTATTTAATACCTTTATCTTTAATTCTCATTCCATCCTTTTTGGCAATTTTTTATGGCTTTGTTACTTATTTCTTATTTTTAGCTAATTTCAAAAATGTATTAACTAATTTATTTTTATTTTCTATTTTGACTGGAATTTTAGAATTTATTAGAGGAACAATTTTAACAGGATTTCCTTGGAATTTGATTTCCTATAGTTTATCAAATAACCTTGAAATTATTCAGATTACATCGGTAATTGGAATTTATGCATTTAATACTTTATGTATTTCTTTTTTTTCAATCCCTGCAATTTTTTTTCTCAAAAAGTCAAAAAAAGAAGTTGTAGTAAGTATCCTGATAATATTATCACCAATAATTTTGTTCATATATGGTTCTTCAAAAATAAAATCTTTTCAATTGTCAGACCCTATAAAAAACGAGTATGTCATTAGAGCGATTGGTTCGAACATAGACATAAATAGATTTTATGAACATATAGATGTACCATCTGTGATTAATGAGTTAATTAAGATTAGCAAGCCTGACTTAAACACAAAAACCTTTTTTATATGGCCTGAAGGAATTATTCCTTATACTGACCAACTAGAGTTAAAAAATTACAAATTTTTATTTGATGACAGCTTTAATGATAATCACTTAATAGGATTAGGTATAAATAGTTTTAAAAATATTAATAATGAAAATATTTTTTATAACTCATTCTCAATTTATGACTTTGAAGTTAATTTAATAAATGATTATTATAAAGTAAATTTAGTTCCATTTGGTGAGTTTTTACCTTTTGAAAAAGTTTTGTCTAAGATAGGACTTAAATCTTTAACTAATAATTATCAATCATATAGCAGTGGAGTAAAGCGGAATATAATTGATATCAACCAAAAGGAATTTGATTTAAAATTATTACCTCTAATTTGTTACGAAATAATTTATTCAGGAAAAATATTCGATAATTCAAATTTTGATTATATTATAAATATTTCCGAGGATGGATGGTTTGGCGACTCTATTGGTCCCCATCAACACTTTGCTCATAGTATTTTTAGGGCTGTTGAAAGTGGAAAATATTTAATTAGATCTTCTAATAATGGTATTACCGCGATAGTTAATCCAACAGGTGGCATTGAAAAAGAAATTGGTTTAGGTAACTCTGGTTATATAGACTTAATCGAAAAAAAAGTTATTGATAAAACTTTATTTTCACAACATGGTAATAAGATGTTTGTAATAACAATTTTATTGTATATTTTCTTGATATTTTCATTTAATAGATTTTCATAATGAGTAATTTAAAAAATTTTCTTTTTACAAGCGAATCTGTGTCTGAAGGTCATCCAGATAAAGTTTCTGATAGAATTTCAGATATGGTAGTAGATACATATTTGTCTAATGATCCATTCTCAAGAGTTGCATGTGAGACTTTAACAACTACTAACAAAGTTGTTCTAGCTGGTGAAGTTAGAGGGCCTGAAATTAAAAAAGATGATTTAATTAATAAAGTTAGAGAATGTATAAAAGATATTGGATATGATCAAGAAGGATTTTCTTGGAGAGAAGCTACTAAGATTGAAAGTCATTTACATTCTCAATCAGCTGACATTGCAATAGGCGTAGACTCATCTGGAAATAAAGATGAAGGAGCTGGAGATCAAGGAATCATGTTTGGTTATGCTTGTAATGAGACAGAAGAATTAATGCCAGCTCCAATTTATTATTCACATAAAATTTTAAGATTGATGGCAGAAGACCGTAAATCTGGAAAATTGAAAAATATTGAGCCTGATTCAAAAAGCCAGGTTACTTTTAAATATGAAAATGGAGTACCAACTAAAGTTAAATCTGTAGTCATATCTTCTCAACATTCTGCAGATGTAGATCAAGCAAAAGTAAGAGACCTTTTAAGGCCATACATGTTAAATTCTATTCCAAAAAAATTTTTGGATGGGCTAAATGAGGATGAATTTTATGTTAATCCGACAGGAAATTTTGTGATTGGTGGACCAGATGGTGATTGCGGTTTGACTGGAAGAAAAATTATAGTAGATACTTATGGTGGAGCAGCACCTCATGGTGGAGGAGCATTCTCTGGAAAAGACCCAACAAAAGTTGATAGGTCTGCTGCTTATGCTGCAAGATATATAGCAAAAAACGTTGTAGCTTCTAAAATAACAAACAAATGTTTGATTCAATTAGCCTACGCCATTGGAGTTTCGAAACCATTATCTATTTATGTAGATCTTTATGATAATGATTTAGATAAAAACAAATATGTAGAAGAAAAGATTAAAGAAAATTTTGATTTAAGTCCTAGAGGAATTAGAGAAATGTTAAATTTAAACATACCTATATACGAAAAAACAGCTGCCTATGGTCATTTTGGAAGAGCACCTGAAAGCGATGGAGCATTTTCTTGGGAAAAGACAGATAAAATTGGTGTTTTTTCTAAATAGTTTTTATTGAATTAAAAAAAAACTTTAATATATTCCATTTACATTATTGAATTTACAAAATGGGCTTAAGCCCATTTTTTTTTGGAGCATATTAAAATGTTAAATAAAAGAGCAGATAAGTTAGAATTATTAAGAATAGCAGAGGCAGTAGCCTTAGAAAAATCCATAGATAAAGAACTAATTATTGGTTCTATGGAGACAGGAATTGCAAAAGCTGCAAAATCAAAATTTGGACAAGACAATGAAATTAAAGTGTTAATTAATCGAGAAAACGGCGATATTGAGCTTTTTAGAAAACTAATTATTACTGAAAATCCTGAAAATTCTAATACTGAGATCAAACTAGAAGATGCAATAAATTTGAACGAAATTAACAAAGACAAAAAAATTGGTGATGAGGTTTTGCAACCTTTACCATCATTTGATTTTGGAAGAATTGCAGCGCAAACTGCTAAACAAGTTATTAATACTAATGTTAGAGAAGCTGAAAGGGAAAGACAGTTTAACGATTTTATCGACAAAAAAGATACAATCTTAAGTGGGATAGTAAAAAGACTTGAATTTGGTAATGTTATTGTTGATGTAGGAAGAACAGAGGCAATCATTCAAAAAAATGAGATGATACCAAGGGAAAATATCAAAGCTGGAGATAGAATTAAAGCATATTGTCACGATGTTAGAAGAGAGCCCAGAGGACAACAAATTTTTCTTTCACGAGCACATCCTAAATTTATGGAAAAATTATTTGTTCAAGAGGTTCCAGAAATTTATGATGGTTTGATAGAAATAAAATCTTCTTCTAGAGATCCTGGAAGTAGAGCTAAAATTTGTGTTAAAGCAGTTGATACCTCTTTGGATCCAGTAGGTGCTTGTGTAGGAATGAGGGGCTCGAGAGTACAAGCTGTTGTGAACGAACTTCAAGGTGAGAAAATAGATATCGTAAATTGGTCAGAAGACCCAGCTATATTAGTTTCTAATGCATTATCACCAGCAGAAGTTCAAAGAGTGAATGTAGATTTAGAAAGAAAAAAATTAGATGTTATTTTAACAGAGGAAAATTTGAGTAAGGCAATAGGTCGTAGAGGTCAAAATGTAAGATTAGCCACAAAACTTTTGAATTACGAAATTAACATTATGACTGATCAAGAAGATTCTGAGAGGAGACAACAAGAATTTAAAGAAAAAACTGAAAACTTTGTTAGAAATCTAGAACTAGATGAAACTCTAGGACAGTTATTAGTTGCTGAAGGATTTTCAACAATAAACGATATTAAAGATAGTTCATCTGAAAATCTAACAAAAATAGAGGGTATTGAAGAGGATACTGCTAAAGCGTTAATTGAAAGAGCAAAAGAATTTTATGAAAAGGATCAAGAAGATATTTCTCAGAGAATAAAAGATCTAGGTCTCGAACAATCTTTAATTAATTTAAAAGGGTTAACACCTGGAATGTTGGTGACTTTAGGTGAACAAAAAATTTTAACTCTTGAGAATTTTGCCGATTTAGCTTCAGATGAATTAACTGGTGGTTATGATGTTATTAAAGGAGAGAGAGTAAAAATTCAGGGATATTTAGAAGATTTTGCTTTATCAAAAGAAGAAGCAGACGGATTGATAATGTCTGCTAGAAGTATTGTTTATAAAGATTGAGTGATGAGTTATGGAAAACAAAAAAACAAAATTAACAATCTCTGGTACAGCCAAAAAATCAATCAAAAATATTGAGATTGCGAAGACTCAAGGAAAAAATTCTGTAGTTATTGGAAAAACAAAAAATACTTTTATAAAAAAAGGAAGTTCCTTCAGGTCTAACAGTAATAATTTAAGATCTAAAACAACATCAAACTTTAATAGGGGGACAGCATTAAAACCATCTTTTGGAGTAAAAATACCCCCAATTTCAAATGATTTTGAAAAAAGAAAATTAGCTGAACAAAGAGCAACAAAAAGGCTTAAAGGAGATGGAGAAGGAAAAAAAATAAAATTAGGAACGAAGAAAAGAGAAAAAAAATTAACTGTATCAAGAGCTCTGAGTGATGAAATCGAAGCAAGAGAAAGAAGTTTAGCTTCTGTTAGAAGAGCAAGAGAGAAAGAACAGAAAAATTTAAATAAAGGTGAAAATAAAGAAAACATAAAACCTGTAAAAAGGGATATAAATATTCCTGAGGCAATAACAGTAAGAGAATTAGCAAATAGAATGGCAGAACAATCAAGTAACGTGATAAAGTACTTGTTTGGAATGGGGGTTACAGTTACAATTAATCAAACTTTAGCAGCAGACACAGCAGAATTTTTAGTCAAAGAATTTGGACATAATCCAATCCGGGAAGAGAAAGCTGAAGAGATAATTCAAAAGATTAAAGCCACAAGAGTAGAAAATTTAAAAAATAGACCCCCTATAGTAACAGTAATGGGACATGTTGATCATGGAAAAACTTCTGTTCTTGATGTGTTAAGAAGTGCTAATGTTGTTTCAGGAGAGTTTGGTGGTATAACACAACATATAGGAGCCTATCAAATTGAGCGTCAATCTAATAAGTTAACATTTATAGATACACCCAGTCATGCTGCTTTCACTGAAATGAGAGCTAGAGGATCAAAATTGACTGATGTAGTTGTACTGGTAGTAGCAGCTGATGATGGCGTTAAACCTCAAACTATAGAGTCTATAAAACACGCAAAAGCAGCAAATGTTCCTATAGTAGTTGCCATAAATAAGTGTGATTTGCCAGAGGCTGATCCTCAAAAAGTGAAAAATCAGTTATTGGAACATGAATTGATAGCGGAGGATTTGTCCGGAGATACACTAATGGTTGAGATTTCTGCTAAAACTAAATTGAATTTAGATAAATTAATTGAGGCAATAATTCTTCAAGCCGAAATTTTAGATTTAAAAACTGATTTTGAATCCAAAGCTACTGGTATAGTTTTAGAGTCAAAAATAGATGTTGGAAGAGGTCCAGTTGCAACAATAATTGTTACTACAGGGACTTTAAAAAAAGGAGACTTCTTTGTAAGTGGATTAAGATGGGGTAAAGTAAGAGCAATAATAGATGATAAAGGAAAAAATATTGATAAAGCCTCACCATCAACTCCAGTTGAAATTTTAGGTATTAATGGTGCTTCAAAAGCAGGAGACGATTTTATTGTTTTGGATAATGAAAAAGAAGCTAAAAACCTAGGCGAAAGTAGAGCACAAGAAAATAAAGAAAATAAAAATCCTCTTACTTTTGCAACTCAAGACTCTGCATTTACAGATAAGACTGCAGAAGAGTTAAATCTTATAATTAAATCGGATGTTCACGGATCTTCTGAAGCAATTAAAAACGCAATTAGTCAAATTAAACATGATGAAGTTAAGCCAAAAATAATTTTGGCAGACATCGGTATGGTTACGGAAACCGATGTTACTTTAGCTAAAGCCTCGAGTGCAGTTTTGATAGCATTTAATGTTAAGCCAAGTAAAGAGGCAAAAAAATTGGCTGAAAATGAAAAAATAAAAATTGTTTCATTAAATATTATTTACGAAGTACTGGATCATATAAAACAAAAAATGTCAGGATTATTAACTCCAGATGTTAAAGAATCTGTTACTGGTACAGCACAAATTTTAGAAATATTTAAAGTTTCTGGAGCTGGTAAAGTTGCAGGTTCTAAAGTCACAGAAGGAGAAATATCTAGCACTTCTGAGGTAAGAATAATAAGGGATGGTAAAATTATATATACTGGAAAAGTTGGGTCTTTATTTAGAGAAAAAAACCAAGTAAAACAGGTCAGCAATGGCCAAGAGTGTGGTATTACTGTTAAAGACTATATGGATTTTCAAAAAAATGACACAATAGAGGCTTTTAGTGTTACATCTATGGAAAGGTCAATCTGATGGCAGATAGAATAGGCAAACCAATATCGCAAAGACAGCTTAGAGTCGGAGAAATGATAAAACAGTCTTTGTGTATGATTTTTATTAGAAATGAGGCTAAAGTTCCTAATTTGGAAACAAATATTATAACAGTAACTGAAGTAAAAATGAGTCAAGATTTAAAAATTGCAAAAGTATATGTCATGCCTTTAGGTGGGAAGGATGCTGATGAAACAATATCTAAATTAAAAGAGTACGCTTTTTTAATAAGAAAAAATTTGTCGCAAAAAGTGTTTATGAAATTTTTACCAAAATTACTTTTTAGAAAAGATGAATCTTTTGAATATGCAGAAAAAATTGAAAACTTAATTAAACAAACAAACAAATAGGAAATAAAAATGAATATTAAAACAAAAGAGTTAGCAATGCATGATAAAGATACTGGATCTTCAGAGATACAGATTGCTTTATTAACAGAGAAAATCGAAAATCTCTCTAAGCATATTAAACAATTCAAAAAGGATAAACACTCATCCGTTGGATTATTAAAAGCGGTTAATAGAAGAAAAAAATTGTTAGATTATCTAAAAAGAAATAAGATGGATTCTTACAAAAGTGTACTGTCGAAATTGAATTTAAGAAAATAAAAGTCAAAATAGATAGAATGGAACGAAACGAACGAAACGAAATGGAAATGAAATGTTTGAAGTATATAAGAAGGAAATTGAAGTAGCAGGAAAAAAGATAAGTTTAGAAACAGGAAAGATTGCGAGACAGGCAGATGGTGCAATAATAGCAAGATGTGGTGAGACGGTAGTTTTAGCAACAGTAGTAGGAGCAAAAAAAGTAAATCCTGATATGGATTACTTTCCCTTGTCAGTTAATTATCAAGAAAAATATTATGCGGCTGGAAAAATTCCAGGTGGATATTTTAAAAGAGAAGCAAGACCAACTGAAAGTGAAACATTAA
>MDTE01189143.1_pt1 | contig 27139 bp, 18 predicted proteins | sample 811231 | NCBI WGS metagenome assembly MDTE01 (sample SAMN05326651, study PRJNA326480) | marine metagenome | isolation source: seawater | place: Indian Ocean: Red Sea | collected 2010
AGGGAAATCTCTCAAGGATGTCATCGATCAATTGTAACAGTACCTGTACGCCCATCTCGCGCCGCCGCTCGCCCTTTGATTGTGATTTGATTGTGATTGTGATTGTGATTGGGCGAGATGCAATCGAATCGCCTCGCCACTCGACGACGCGCGTCGACCACCGCGCGCGCGCGCGCCGAGACACACCGCGAACGCATTCCCGTCGACACCACCGCCCGACACCCCATGGATCCGCACGCACTCGCCGTCGCGCTCGATGAGCTCGCCATCCTTCCCCCGAGCGCGCTCACGTCGATCGGGACGTTACGACGCGTGCACGCCTCGCTCGTCGCCGCCGGCGCGCAGGGTTTACACACGGCACCCACGACGGATCGCACCGCGCCGGCGCGCGGCGAGGACGTGGCGCGATTACACGAGATTTTCGACGCGTGCGCGAGCGCGGGCGCGCCGTCGACGGCGACGCACTACGTCGACGAGGTGTGCGGGGACGCGCGCGTCGTCTCCGATAACGCGGTGGAGGCGTACCTGAGAGACGGGGAGTGCGTGCTGGAGTGGGCGACAAAGTCGCTGACGCGAGCGGCGTTTCGATTGGATGGGGCGAGTGGACGACCGGCGGAGGCGCGGCGGGCGGCGGCGGAGGAGGCGACGCGGACGCTGGACGCGACGCGACGGGCGACGGAGGCGTTGGGGGCGGACGCGAGTGGAAGGACGGCGAGTGATGTGGCGCCGCAGTTTAAGAGGTTGCAATCGGTTCGGGATGAGGTGGTGTGTCGGCAATTGCAAGCGGAGGCGTTGCTGTGGGCGGCGCGCAGGGAGACGAGCGACGCGGCGGGCGCGAGGTACGGCGGTCCGGCGGCGTGGGCGGGCGCCGTGCAGAGACGACGATCGGCCGTCGTGGAGGCGGACGACCGATGTAGTGGTGCTTCGATGAGTACTTTTCTGGATGATCTCCTGGACGGAGTCGGCGAGCACCGACCGGCGTATCCTTTCAGGACGCTGACCGAAGCCGCTCGGAGTATTTTCGTCGACGGAAGCGCGTCGCCGACGGCGCTCGTCGCGAAGAGGGGTCTGTTCTTGTACTTTTTGTTGGATTCTGGTCTACCGCACGATGGTTCACCCTTGGAGTACGCGCGACAGGCTCACATTCATCCGCGTCTTTTCCAAGAGACGCGCGCCGCGGTTCTTCTCGACGATGCCGAAAACGAATCGTCGCTCGACGAGGCGTGCGCGTTGTTGCCGAAAGTCGCGCATCCGTTACTACCGGTCAAGTTCATCGCCAGTTTAGCGGCGAGAGATCGAGCGGCGACGGCATTGGTCGTCGCACGAGCGCGAGCGCCGACCGGTGCGTCCTCGACGCCCGACACGGAGACGATCGGTCTCGACGTTTCCATTCGACTCGCGTGCGGCCTCATCGCCGAGGCTTTCCTCGTCGTTCGAGACGCGTACGAGTCCTTTCCCGAACTTCACCGTTCGAAGGCTGGCGCGCACCTGGTGCGTCTTTTGTTGGATCACGGCGTTGAAAAGTTGTGCCTGGAAAAAATCTTGTCGTTACCTTTTTACGGCGACATGGAGGACGCGCTCCTCGAGCTTTTGTGGAATACCAGAGACGACGTGCCCGTGGAGTCTGGAATCGCGTATCTCCTCGACAGAGGTCGCGCGCTGGAGGCCAAGGCACTGTTCACGAGAGCGAAGACCGAGGGGAGACTCGCCGACGACCACGCGGCCAAGCTCATCGAACGAGTGCGCGAAAGCTCGGCGCGTTTGCCCGCGTCGCAAAAAGCGTTCGCGACGGACGGCGACGTCTCCAGGAAAACGAACGGTGTGCTCCCTCGAGCGCTCATCGTCGAGGACGCGACGTCGGAAGACATGTCAACGACGGCGAGCGCGATGGTGGGCGAAGACGAGCGCGTGTTCCGCGCCGTGTTGAAAACCACGGGCGACGACGCCGCGGACGCGCCCTTGGTTCGACCTCCGATCGGACTCGCGCGCGCGTCCGGCGGAGATGCCTCCCTGGACCAAACCACCGCCGCGTTCGCGTCGACGTCCATTCTCAACAGTCCTGGGATCAACTTGACCTTTGTGCGACCCTTCAGAGCGACGAAATCCGACGGACCGCGCGACGCGGGCGAGACGTCGTCGTCGCCCGTCGCCGCGCGGTCCGTCGCGACGCCCTCCGCGGCGAAGACGTCCTCGTACGAGGTTCCGGAACCGACGGCGTACGCCTCTCCCTTCGGCGTCTCAGCGACAAAGACCCACGACGCGTCTACCGAAGACGCCGTCGCCCCTCTCTCCGCCACCACCGGAAGTCTCCTCTTCGGCGCCCGACGTCCGACGCGTCCGCCGTCTCGGGACGCGTCGACGGCGACCGCCGCCGCCGCGTTTCCAGCCTTTCTCTCCCCGACCCCTCGCGCGCGCGCGACTCGACGCCGACGCACCGACGCACCCTAGCCTAGAATCCATTCCAACGAGCGCGAGAAGACGACGACGCAATCCCTCGACCCATCACACTCGTTCCCGTCGCTCGCCCGCGCGTTCCCGCCGACGCCGACTGCACACCAACGGTCATTCCTCAGTTCGCCCCTCTCGCGCGTCGTCCTCGCGTCATCGCGCGTCGACGCGCGGCCCAACTCGAGCGCGATGACGATGCGCGACGGATTGACGATGGTGGCGCGCGATGACGACGCGTTCGCGCGCGCGACGCCGTCGTCCCCGTTCGGGGACACATTTTGGCATCGCGTCCATTCAGCCGTCGCGCGCGTGCGAGAGGCGCCGGAGACGAACGATGGTGGTCCCGACGCTGGGAGCGTTATCTTTGTGAGAGATCTGGAGAACGGGCGCGCGCGCGGCGCGCGAGATGGGCGCGGACGGGCGATTCGTGCGAATCGCGCGCCCGCGGAGACGACGGCGGCGCGCGCGGAGACGGCGTTCGTCTTTTCGTCGACGCGCGATGCGGAGGATGAAGAGTCGGAGGATGAAGAGTCGGAGGACGCGTTGACGGAGGCAGACGCGTCGACGCACCTGGTGGTGTTGCGATTCGGAAAGTATTACGGGTTTCGTTCGCACGCGGCGGGTGGAAAATTATTGCAAGCGCGCCGAAGCGCGAGACGCGCGCCGTGTTTCTATAGCTTTAATTTCGGCGTGTGTGAACAGTGGGAGCTCGTGGCGATCGATCACGCGCCGGTGCCGTGCGGTGGGCGCGCGATGCGGTTTCGGAACAGACGATTCGAGCGCGTGGAGCTGGACGTGGCGGTGGCGCGCGTGCCCGAGTGGCGCGTGCCGAGGTACGCGCGCGAAGACGCGAGTCTGTACGACGACGACATCGCGTACGTCGAGTACGGCTCGGCGAACGACGCGCCGCCGGTGGTGGTATCGCCCGAGCGTGTCGTGAAGAGCGCACCGCTCGCGGCGCCGCCGAGTCCGGTCGCGATGGAGGCGAAGATGGAGAAGACGACGGAGGCGAAGACGGGCGCGCGACCGAAACCGAAACCGAAACCGCGCGTCAAACCGCGCGTCAAACCGGCGGAATCCGCGCCGGGACTCGTGTCGACGACGGTGGTGGAGAAATGGACGCGTTTGTTCAAGGAGGAGGTATCGGTGCGACAGGGCGTGGAGCGAGACGTCTTGGCGTTGCGCGAAGAGTTGAAGACGGTGGAGACAAAGTGCGTCGACTCCGCGCGAGCGGCGCTCTCAGAGTTTGAATCCATCAATCTGCAGACGATGGAGACGATGAAAAGGACGATGAAAAGGACGATGCGCGAGCGAGTTCGTGATGTGCGTTCGATCACGGTGATCAAGGCGCTCGATGGGAGACGTCGACAATCGACGCGCGCGATGAGAGATGAACTCTTCAGACGATGGAAGACGGCGACGGAAAAGTCTCGGCGCGCGCGCGTCGCCGTCGTGCGGTTTATACTTCGCGCGGACGCGCGTCGTCTCGGCGCGACGTTTGACTCGTGGAGACGATACGTCCATCGCGCGAAGGTGATGTGGCGAAAGGGAACGATGATTCGTCGTCGATCCGACGGTTATCGCAAGCGACGGGCGTTTGATCGTTGGGTCGAGCGCGCCGCGCAGACGAAAAAGGTGCATCGCATCGCGGCGAGAGCGCACCGTCGCGGTCTCGCGGATAAATCGAGAGAGACCAAGCAAAAGGTTTTATTGGCGTGGTGCATGCACACGAAACAGAATAAGGAGATAGCGCGCGTGCATCGCCGCGCCGTGCGTCGCGGAAACGCCGAGGCGCGTCATCGCGCGCTCGTCGAGGCGTTTACGGCATGGAAGAGATGCACGCTCGCGACGAGAAGTTTCGCGCAGCGATTGGTGCGCACGTTTTCACGTTGGAATAATCGCACCGTCGCCGCGGCGTTTTTGAAATGGCGCGAGGAGACTCGCGATTCTATTCACCTGAGAAGAACGCGCGCCGCCGTGGTGTCGTCGCGGAACAAGGATCAAAGCAAGACGTTGACGCGATTGTATTTCGCAGCTTGGAAAGTTACGGCGCGTTTAGCGCGGGCGCATCGTTTCAAAGCACACGCCGTCGTGCGCAGACAATTGATCGTGATGCGGGATCACAGTCACAAAACCTTCCGCATGGCGTTCGACGCGTGGCGCGCGCGGGCGTCGCAATCGTCGTTTCAACGCGGCGTGGCGACGCGGGCGGCGGTGCGGGTGCGTCACGCGGAGCTCTTCAAAGTCTTCAACGCGTGGCGTCATCGCACGCGCACGTTGCGCGCGCAGCGTGAGAGCGTGGGCGCAGTCGTGAGCAAGTTGCGTCACCGCGCGTTGCTTCGCGCGTGGAACGGGTGGAAGTCTCGCGCACGCGAGCGCGCGCAGACGTTGGCGGTGAGCGCGTTGGCGACGTACCGAACGCAGAGTAGAAATAGAATGCGCCGAGCCTTCGGAACGTGGCAAACGCGATGGCGACGATCGGCGCTCGTTCACGCGAAACAGCGCGCGCGCGTGCGATTCGCGACGCTCAATCACTTCTTCTCGCGGTGGATACGTTTACTGGAGATGAAGGCGGACATGCGGCGCGCGGTGGTCAGAAAACGTGTGACGCACGATTTATTCCTCGATTGGTACTGGGACACGTTCGGTGAGGAGTTCACGCGTCTGATTCAATACGGGTCACACTTGTCGCCGAACGGAAGCGGAAAACGCGACATCGTCGTCGTCGACGATCCGGATGTCGAGCTGTTTCACACACCCGTGCACACGCCGGACAAGATGTTTTGGAGTCCGCCCAAGCCGCGTAGAATAATGTTATAACGCCGGACGAGACGTGCTGGGTCGCGTTCACGTGAGCCGTTGTAGTAATATGTTATAACAATCATTGGTTTTCATCCGTGGGGCGACCTAATCTCCCACCCGAGGTTGGTTCGATGACTCGAGTCATGGCCGTGGAGACATCCTTGGACGCCAACGCAATCTTCCTCACAATTTCCGCCAAATCTCTCCCCCTGGTCTCCACGCCTTGGAGCTGCGACGCCGCGCTCTCCGTCGTCTCCTTGGCCGCCGTGATGGCGTCGGTGATCGAACGACGTCGCCTCGCCGCCTCATCCGCCGATAAATTCTTCACGTCCTCGTCAAACGCGCCGTCGTCCAAATACAATCCGACGCTCTGCAACAACAGTCCAACCTCGAGCGATAACCTCTTCACGTACTCCCCCGCGTCGTCGCTCAAATCTCTGATGTCCTTGGTCGGATCTTTCATCTTTTCCGTAAATTCCGCGACTAAATTCTCTACGTACTCGCTCGCGTCGAGCGTCTTCAACGAGTCCCGCGTCTCCGCCGCCAACGTCTCCACCTCCCTCGCGCTCTCCTCCATCGCCTCCAGCGTCACCGGTAGCGTCGCCGACGTCATCTTCGCCAACTCTTCCACCTCCAACGACGCTCTCTCCGCCGCTCGCGTCGCCGCCGCCGCGCTCTCGCTCAGCGTTCGCAGAGACGCCAACAGCGGCGAGACGCGCGTCGACGCGATCGCCGCCGTCGTCACCGCCACCGACGTCACCGCCACCGTGGCGCCGAAGACAACGATGGTGGACGCGTCCACGACGCGCACCGTATCCACGCGCGCGCCGTGGCGCGACGCATCGACGGCCACGCGCGCGTTCTCGGCTCGGGACGGCGGCGGCGCTAAATCCTTCGCCGAGCGCGCGACGACGCGAGACGACGCGCGCGGGCGTCGAGCGCGACGCGCAGACGACGCGAGTGGACGCCCGGCCGCGCGCGACGACGCGACGAGCGCGTCGGCGCGCATGACGACGCGCGATGTGAGGATGGGTGCCCGGCGCCTCGGGACGAGACGACGACGACGCTCTTCTACCGATACGCGATACACGCTGACTATTCATACCTACGCGAGCGCGTCGAGCATGTCTCGAACGCGCGTGAATTTCTCTCGAGGTTTCCCGACCGCCTCGCCGCGCGCGCGCTCGAGGTCGTCGAGACGATTCCAATCGTCGGCGTCGACGACGCGAACGCCTCGGCGCGCGAGAATCGAGGCGACGCCTCGCGAGAGGGGTTCTTCCGGTGGATTGACGGCGAAATCTGCCGCCATTTTCGCGACTGTTTCCTCCGCACACGTGAGATTGGTGCCTATGATGCCCGTGGGACCGCGCTTGAGCCAACCGGTGACGTAGAGTCGAGGAATTTGGCGGAGAGAGAGCGCGTCGGCGACGACGGCGCCGTACGCGTTGGGCACGACGCGCGCGCGTTCGTCGAACGGAAGCGTTACGCCGCTCGACGATTCGTCGCCGTCGACGGTCGATGCGATGGGTTCGGCGCGGTATCCCACCGAACGAAGGGCCAGGGCGGTGGGTATAGTCTCCGTCTCGCCCGACGGGATGGATTTCCGCGCGCCGGCGGGTCCGACGAGTTCGTTTCTTCCGAGTTTCATCCAACGCAACGCGCCGTCCTTGTCGCCGCCGAACTCGAGCGGACTCGCGAGAAAACGCACGTGTAAAGTCTTTTTGCACCCCCCGTCTTCGCGAAGACACTCCCCGGCGTCTTTGCGTTTCGTAAACGCCTCGTACGCGCGTCGTCTCGGTCGACTGCGCGTCAATTCCTCCTCATCCTCGGGCGCCAGCGCGAGCGTCTCTTCCGACATCTCCACGCGCACGTCGGGTAAATTCAACAGCTCACGAAGCTCTTTCGGCGTGAAAGATGCCTGCGCCACGCCTCGTCGACCGATCAACGACACGGACGACACCGGATGCGCCCGTAACGTCTCCAACGCGTGCGCGCAGATATCCGTCTCGGCCAGCGCGTCCGCGTCCTTCAACAACACCCTCGCGCAATCGATCGCCACGTTCCCCACCCCGATCACCGCCACGTGTGCATTCGCACCGCCCTTTTCCAACGCTTCGCGCACGCGCGCGTGCGTCTCGCTCTCCGGTCCGTGCGCGGGATCTCCGTTGAACCACGCGACGAATTCTCTCGCGCTCAACACGCCCCTTCGCGTCTCCTCTCCCGGCACCTCCAATCGTCGATCACCGCTCGCCCCGCACGCCAACACCACCCCGTGGTACCCATCCATCAATTCACCCACGCTCACGTCTCGTCCGAGTCCCACGTTGCCGTAATACGCGACGTCTTCGCGCGTCGTCAACGTCTCGTGAAACTTCTTCGTCACCAATTTCGTCTCCGCGTGGTCCGGCGCGACGCCGTATCGCACGAGACCGAACGGCGCGGGCGAGCGATCGAAGACATCGATCGTCGATCCCGCGAAGGTTTTCGCGAGCGCGAGCGCGGCGTACATGCCCGCGGGACCGCTCCCGACGACGGCGAATCGATGACGGACCGTTCGTGACGATGACGACGACGACGCATCCGTGGCGGTTCCGCGCGCGAAGACGAGGCGCGCGCGCGCGCACGCGTCTCGAGCGAGCGCGGTGAGCGCGCGCGCGGTGGACATGACTCGCGCGCGCGCGAGTGCGGTTGATTTGATTCATTTCATTTCATTTCATTTCATTTCGCGTCGTCGGCGTCGTCGTCGTCGTTCTGATCGTGATCGAACGAGTGAAAGAAGAAAAGAGCGGCGGTGGTCGGTCGCTCACTCGTAATATCGCTCCTCGCCCATCGAATCGCAACTCGTACGCCGATACCGAACGTCGACGACGCCTCGATGTCGAATCGCGATGGCGTCGAACGCGGCGTACGATAAATCCCAGTGTCGATTCCCGCCCTCGCCGCCGCAGCACCATCGCTTGTTCGACTCGGGATTTCCCGGATGATCGCACGGACACGAGTCGGTGATCATGACGGTGACGGATTTTTTCGCCGGGTCGACGCATCCGGCCCAGGGTCCGAGAATGGAATCCGATAATCCGCGCTGTCGACCGTCGACGCATAAAATCTCCCAACACTCGCCGCACTGCGTCGTCAATCCGTAATCGTAGCCCCCGTCCGTGTTGATCGCCGCGACGTAATGCGAGGGGAGATTGTTCCCGTATCCGCCTGCGTCGTCCTTTCGTCAGTACGATTGATTGTTTCGGAGGCGCCGCGCCGCGTCTCGCCGCGCCGCGCGCGCCGCGTCTCGCGCGTTTGAGACGGATGCGAAGAAACGCGACGCGAAGAACGCACAACTTCCGGTGTAGATGGACATGCCGTCGGGTCCGGGTCCACCGCTCCCGCCGTACCACGTCGCGGTGCCCGTCTGCCATCCTTCGGTCGAGGGTCGATGATCATCACGCTGATGATCGCGATCGGCGCGCGAGAGCGTCATCGCCGTCATCGCGACGCACGCGACGAGCGACGCGACGACGCGCGCGCGCGCGCGACGACAAAAATATCGACGCATCGGTCTCGACGAGGAAATCCCGACGCGAGAGGTCGCGCGACGAGGTGTGGCGCGATGTGCGAGATTCACGAGATTTGTCGATTCGCGTCGCTTTTTCCGAGATGTCGCCGCGGGACGAGACGCGAAGGAACGGCGGGACGCGTAGAGAGTGACAAAGGAATACTCAACCGTGTCTCGCGGATCGACGGCGACGAAGTGTGGTGGTGGTGGTGGTGGTGGTGGTGGTGGACGCGGACGCGTCGTCGACGTCGTGAAATGTGGGACTTCGGCGCGTCACCGTGGGCGCGACGTCGGCGTCTGATTTCGTCGAAGACGTCGGCGTCGTCTTCGGTTTGGGTGCGCACACGGCGTACGCGAGACCGCCCGCGACGACCATGGCGGCGCTCACGGCGCCTTCGCGGCTCAGACACTGTCGAGAATCCTCGGGACAAAAGATGAAGTGGGAAAAGACGATGACGCCGACGCTTCGAATGGCGTTGGAGAGCGCGAGTTGCGTCGCCCCGGCTCGAGTGATGACACCCATCATCATCTTCACCATGAACGCACGACTGAGCATGTTACCCACGTGTACCTTGAGAATATCGCGCACGTCTCGCGGTTGCGCGTCGTAAAACGCCCACACCAATCCGTCCACGTCTCGCGCCGTCGTGGCGAGCGTGTACACGCAAAACGCCCCGAACCCGCACGCGCCCATCAACATCGTCTGCGCGTTCGCGCTCAGCGACGACTTAGACGCGCTCAGATGTTCCATGACGAGTCCTCGAAATCCATACGACACCGTCGCCGCGTTCGCGATCAACAACCCCATCGCGGGAACCTCGACGCCGTTCCTCTTCGACGTCTCCGCCACCTCGCTCGCCTTCACCGCCAATCCACAAATTACCACCCCGATCGCGCTCAACTGCGCCGTCGTGAACCTTCGCTTCAAAATCACTCGACTCAACAGCGCGGAGAACGGAATCAGCAGTCCACTCAGCGTCTGATACAGCGGTCCGCCCAATCGTCGCATGGCTTCGAACGCGCACGTGAGCCCGCACAAATCAAACACCGGCAAGAGCAACGCCGCGCGCGGGAACGGTCGACGACCGCCCTCTCGCGCGTTCACCGCTTTCGTCGACGACGTCGTCGACGTCGACCTCGACCTCGTCCACGCCCACGTCACCGTCGAGCTCATCGCGTCGCTCAGGTAAATCATGCCCGTCAACGGCTGCGTCTCCGGCGCGACGAGTCGCATGCTCAGCACGCGCTGGGCGGTGAGAAAGTAACACACGCCGAAGGCGACGTGCGCCGCCATCACCGGAATCACCCCATCGCGCGCGCGCGTCATGCCTCGGCGCGCGCGCGGCGTCGATGTGTCCCGGGGACGACCGAGACCGCGCGCGGGGTCACTGACCGACGCGCGTTCGACGACGCGCGAAAGCCGGCGCGAGATGTCGGACGAGGACGATGGTTTCGTCTTCAACGCCGCGTTCACGTTCGACGCGTCGGACGAGGAGGACGACGGCGCGAATCGCTCGTCGTTTTCGCGCGCCGCCGGGAAATTACAGGGCGCGCCGCGCGCGACGCCGTGGGACTTCGGCGACGCGAAGCGCGAGATGCGAGAGGAACTGCGCGCGAAGAAGATGACGAGCGTGGACGAGAAGATCGCGCGGGCGCGAGCGGGGGGTGGTGGGAGGGGTGGGAAGGGAAAGGGGGGACGGCGGCGGAGGGACGGCGACGACGAGAGCGACGACGAGTACGGGAGCGATTCGGAGGACGCGCCGTTACCGGGAGAGGACGTGGACGAGGAGGAAGACGATGAGAGCGTGAGTGGGGACTCGGACGAGGAGGAGGAGGAGGAGAGCGAGAGCGAGAGCGAGGAGGCGGCGTCTTCGAGCGGCGAAGACGAGGAGAGCGACGAAGACCAAGACGAGGAGGAGGAGGAGGAGGTGGTGCCGCGCGAGGCGCGAGGGGCGACGAACGATGGTGATGATGATGATTCTTCGTCGTCGGATTCGGAGTTTCAGGAGCGAGCGGTCGTGAGTGGGGTGAAGGGGAACACGACGTTTGACGCCAAGGCGTTCGAAGAGTTGCACCTCTCGAGGCCGCTGACGCGCGCGTGTCAAGCGCTCGGATACAAGAAACCGACGCCTATTCAGGCGGCGGTCATTCCGATCGCGATGACGGGTCGCGACGTGTGCGGGAGAGCGGTGACGGGGAGCGGTAAAACGGCGGCGTTTATGCTTCCGCAACTCGAACGAATGTTGCATCGAGGACCGAGACCGCCGGCGGCGACGCACGTCTTGGTTTTAGTTCCGACGCGTGAATTGGCGGTTCAGGTGCATCAGATGACGGAAAGTTTAGCGCAGTTCACCAACATTCGCTCCACGCTCGTGGTTGGTGGATTGTCGATGAACGTACAGGCGGCGGCTCTGAGAAGTCGACCGGAAATCGTCGTTGGAACGCCCGGTCGCGTCATCGATCACGTCAGAAACACACACTCGTTCGGGTTAGAAGACTTGGCGAGCTTAATTTTAGACGAGGCGGATCGCCTATTAGAGATGGGATTTCTCGAGGAAATCAAGGAGATTGTTCGACAGTGTCCGAAGAAGCGCCAGACGCTCTTGTTTAGCGCGACGCTCACCGCCGGCGTCGAGGCGCTCGCGAGTTTGTCGATGAAAAATCCGGCGAGACTTTCGGCGGATGTGCTCGGCACGACGCCGAAACACTTGATCGAAGAGGTTTTGAAACTTAAACCGAATCAGAGCGCGCAAAAGGAAGCCTTCTTGATGGCAATCGTGAGTCGCTCCTTCGACAAGTCGACCATCATCTTTTCGAAAACCAAGCAAGAGGCGCATCGATTGAAAATCATCATGGGACTCAGTGACGTCAAGGCGGGTGAGTTACACGGCGATATGACTCAAACGCAACGATTGGCCGCCTTAGATGACTTCAGAACCGGAAAGGTTACGCATTTGATCGCCACCGACGTCGCCGCGAGAGGTTTGGACATTCCATCCGTCGATGCGGTGATTTCTTTCGACGCTCCGAAAACCTTGGCGAGCTACCTGCATCGCGTCGGACGCACCGCTCGTGCGGGAAAAAAGGGCACCGCGCTCACCTTCATGGAAGAGGCTGACCGTAAATTAGTAAAGACGATCGCGAAACGCGGAGTCAACCTCAAGGCGAGAATTGTCCCGGGTAACATCGTCGCCGAGTGGCACAAGAAGATTGAGAACATGGAGGAACAGATCGTACAAATCAATTACGAAGAGCGAACCGAGCGTCAGCTTCAAAAGGCTGAGATGGAGGCGAACAAGGCGTCGAACCTGCTCGAGCACGCGGCGGAGATCAAATCGAGACCTGCCAAGACGTGGTTCCAGAGCGAACGCGAGAAGAGAAACGTCCAAAAGAACGCCCTCAAGGCGATGGAGACGGCGGAGATGGACTTGATGGATAAAGGTTCGCACAAGCGAGCCGGCAAGCGCAAGCAACAGGCGAGCGGTCCGGACCGCTTGCCGGACAGCAAACGTGCTCGAAGAAAACTCGCCATGGAGCGTTTCTACGCCAAGGAACGCGAGGGCGACGACGGCGACACTTCTCGCGGTATTCGCGTCACCAAGGGCGTCAAATCCATCAAGTCCCTCGAACGCGAGGCCAGGCTCACCGGAGGCGTCGCCAGCAAGGTCGTCCGAATGGCCAGAAACGCCCGAGACCCGAAAACCAAGGCGAAGCGCCGCGCCGCCGCCGCAGCCGACGACGACGACGACCCCCGGTTCCAATCCTCCGGCCGCGGCGCCGGTTTCCGCGGCAAGTTCCGATCCACCGGCGCCAACGCCAACGCCAACGCCAAGCCGTTCAAAGCGACCAAGGGCAAATTCAAATCCGCGTCCAAGTACAAGAGGAAAAAGTAGCTCTCGCCGGCGGATATTGAGATTTTTCAGTTCACACAATCCCGAAGCGTCCCGACCCTCACACGCGCCCTCTCACGCGCCGCGGTCCCCTCGCGCGCCGTGGTCCGCTCGACGACGATGCCCGCGAGCGCGAGCGCGAGCGCGAGCGCGGCGGCGTCCGCGACGCGCGCGAGTCGACGAATCGCTCGACGACGGATTGAATTCGGATCGTCCTCGACGTCCGCGCGCGTCGTCGTCGCGCGCCGCGCGCGCGCGCGAGACGGATGCGGGATCGAGAGAGACGCGCGCGCGCGCGCGAAACCGCCGCAGCGCGACACGGGCATCGCCAAGGAGGAGGATGCATTCTTCGACGAAGATGAAGACGACGACAGCCGAGGCGAAGACGCGTCGCCCGACGACGACGAAGGGGCGACGATGCCCACGACGAGCGAAGAGGAAACGAAGCGCGAGGCGAACGAATGGAAAGAGGTGGTGACGCGTAAGCGAGGAATCGATCGTGGGGAGGGTGGATACCAATCTAAATGGTGGACGACGAAACGCGACTGTCCGGATGGACGAAGCGGTTCGAGCGAGACGCGTTGGGCCAAGTGCGATTTGAGCGGGTATAAAGAGATTGGGTTCGAAAAGAGTGGGTTCAATGAGAACGGAGAGACGTGGTGGGAGACGTGGCGGGAGGTGTACTGCAGGGATGATTTCACGGGTGTCGAACACGTCGAGCGGAGCGCGGATAAGTGGGCGCGAGACGCGAGGAGTAAGGAGTGGCAGGAGAAGTGGTGGGAGCGATACTACGCCAACGGCGCCGTCGAACGGGGCGTGGAGAAGAGCGGGAGAGAGGTTCGACAGGCGTGGTGGGAAAAGTGGGGCGAGCAGTACGACGGCGAGGGAGCGACGCTCAAGTGGACCGATAAGTGGGCGGAGAACGGGATGGGCATGCGCTGGGGCGATAAGTGGGAGGAGCGGAGGAGTAAGATTGGGAGCGGACGCAAGAGCGGCGAGACGTGGAGAGTCGGACAGGATGGCGAGCGATTCAGTCGCACGTGGGGCGAAGTCATGGCCCCCGATGGAAGCGTGCGGAGGTACGGCAACAGCACCACGGGCGAGAGTTGGGACACGACGGAGATGGAAAACATCTACTTTGACAAGAGCCAACCGCCGACGTGGGCGGAGGTGTTGAAATCGAGCGAACGACTCATGTCCATCGAACCGACTCCCGAAGACGATGAAGACGGCGTGCTGTGGACCAAGTGACGTGCACGGGCAAACAAACGCTGTAATAATCTGATTCGATTCTTTATTCTCAACTACACGTATTCACATTAATTCCCCGATAGAGCTAGAAATCGAGACCCGACTGGTTGGCCTCCTTGGCGGCGCGCGTTTTCGCCGTGAGACGCTGCATGTTTTCGGCTTCCGCCGCCTTCCAGAACGCCTTGTTGAACGTTTCTTTGGCATCGTCCAAGGTTTGGTTGTTGTTAGGTCCCACGAGATCGACAACCGTAGGAACGCTCTCTGGGTCGAAGTGTTCGGCAACAGCCGGGTCTATCGGTACACACACGCGACCCGTCTTCGGGTGCACGCAGAAAGGACCCTTCAACAAGTGATTCATGTGCTTAGACACTTCAATATCGACGCGCGGGTAAATGTGCCAGAAAATGATTTGTTCAAGGTTACCCTCGAGCTTCCAGTTCTTTCCTTGCTTTTTCTGAAGCGCCTTCTTGACCGTGTCCACGATGACTTGCCAGCGCTCGACCGACTTGGCGTTGTTTCTCGAAGAGGAAAACTCGTCGCGAAGATCCTCACGAATGCCTTCGTCGTTGATGAGTTCAAGGACTTGATCGAGCTTCGCTTGGTCGGTGAGAATCTCTTGATTCGGAAGGTACGTCTCCACCCAATACTTCTCCAAGACGTCGGTGTACGCGCGCTTGAGGGACGGATGCATCGGCGACATTTTCGCCACCGAGCGGGAGCGTCCTTGGCCCTTCACCGCGGCGAAGTATTCCGCCACTGCCGAACGCGTCTCATCCGTCAATTTTCTTGCGCGCTCGTCGCTCACCCAGCAGTGCACACCACGACGACCGGAATACACCCACAACAGGTGCTTGAATCCGAAATCTTTCCGCAAGCCCGCGTCCAAAATCTTCAATGCCACCGTCATGAGCGGCCAACACTTGCCGCAAATGTCTGCCTTGGAGCAACACGTACGCACGTCGTCGTAATCCGTCATATCGATATCAAACACCAATTCCCGCTCCACCGGCTTCAAATCCACACTCATTCTCTCCTTTGGCCTGCGATTACACACCATTCCAAACTCGATGCGCGCCGGTTGTTGCTTATTCACCGCCTTGTGAAACTCCTTCGCGTCGGCGAAGCACTGATACCTCGCGAAAATCTCCCCTCCGTCATCCTTATTCAACACGAAGCAAAACTCTCGACGATTCGGGTACGACTTATCCACCTTGTCGTGTTTCTTATCGTTTCCGTGCGCCAACCACTCGAACAACATCTCCGCCGGATAATGTCGCGCGTAATACTCTCTCATGTGTCGCCGCACGACGGCTCCGCTCAGATTCCCACCCTTCCCTTTCGTCTCCACCTCCATCGCGACGTTCTCCTTATCGTCCGTCTCCATGGCGTCGACGTCATCGGACGTCTTCGCGCGTTTCGTCTCAGGCTCCGTCGTCATCGTCGTCGTCGTCTCGCGCCTCGCGAGACGGTCGCGCGTTCGATCGCGATTTCAAAAATCCAGCGCCCACCTGTCGCGAGATGTCGCGCGATTCCACGCGACGACACCGACGAGACGTCGACGCGAAGAGGGTGGAACGAGAAATTCGAACGTCCGGCGTCGATGGGCGCGCTCGCGTTCGCGTTCGTGCGTCGCCGACCGCGCGCGAGCGTGTGCGGATCGACGCGAGTCGCGCGCGCGATGTGACGTTCGATCCAGTCGATCGTGTCATATTTTGATCATTTCAATACCATGTGCGCGTTCGTGTATTTGAGACTTCCCGGAGGTACAAAACCAGGGTTCATGACTCAAAACAAAAGGTTTTTATCTCCGTATCTCGGATTGGAAGTTTCGGATAGACGCGACATCGAGACTCGACGCGCGCGCGAGCGACGCGGACGCTCGAGCGACATGAGCGACGACGACGCGAAGAAGATGATCGACGCCCACGCGAGCGCCGGGAAGATTTCAGGCGACGCCGCGGCGGTGATGCGAAAGTTGATCGACCTCGACCAACGACATCTGTTCGAGAAATGGAGCGCCGACGTCGAGGCGGACGTCGACGCCAAGGCGGCGTTCGCCGAGCAATTGCTCGCGGCGAACGCTGGGTATCCGGGCGGAGTGGCCAAGTACATCGAGAACGCGCGCGCGTTGCTGAGAGATTCGAAGGATGGGAAGAATCCATTCGAGGGGTGGACGCCGAGCGTGCCCACGGGGAAGACGGTGGAGTACGGATCCGCGCAGCACGACGTTTTGGAGAAGATCGGCATGAGAGAGGCGGAACAGACGTGTTTCGTGCTCGTGGCGGGCGGTCTCGGTGAACGATTGGGGTACTCTGGTATCAAGGTGGAGTTGCCGGTGGAGCGCTCGACGGATTCGTGCTACCTGGAGCTCTACGTCAAGAACATCTTGGCGTTGCAAAATCGTCGCGCTGAGGAAGATGGACCGACCGGTGGGTGCGGATGCTTCGGTGGTTCGGCTCCGGCGCGTAAGGTGACGCCGATTCCTCTTGCGATCATGACTTCGGAGGACACGCACGCGATGACGCTCGATTTGCTCTAGCGTAACAACTACTTTGGGGCGTCCAAGGATCAAATCACGCTCATGAAGCAAGAGAAGGTGCCGTGTTTGATGGATAACGACGCACACTTGGCGCTGAAGGATGGTAATCCTTACAAGCTCGCCCTCAAGCCGCACGGTCACGGTGACGTGCACTCTCTCTTACACACGAGCGGCTTGCTGTCCAAGTGGATGAGCCAAGGCAAGAAGTGGGTCGTCTTTTTCCAAGACACCAACTCTCTCGTCTTCCGAGTCATCCCGGGCGCGCTCGGTGTCTCCAAGTCGATGAACCTCGAGTTCAACTCCCTCTGCGTTCCGAGAAAGGCGAAGGAGGCGGTCGGGGCGATTTCTTTGCTCACGCACAAGGATGGTCGCAAGATGACCATCAACGTCGAGTACAACCAACTCGATCCGTTGCTCCGAGCGACGACGAGTCCGGAGGGAGATGTCAACGACGCGACCGGGTTCTCCCCGTTCCCGGGTAACATCAACCAGCTCATCGTGAGCCTTCCGGAGTACGCGAGACAATTGAACAAGACTGGCGGCACGATTGAAGAATTCGTCAACCCAAAGTATAAGGATGCAACGAAGACTGCTTTCAAGTCTCCGACGCGCCTGGAGTGCATGATGCAAGATTACCCGAAGAGCCTTAGCGTCAAGTCTCGAGTTGGTTTCACTGTTTTTGCCAACTGGATCGGTTACAGCCCGGTTAAAAACTCGCCCGCGGATGGATTGGCGAAATTCAAATCTGGCGGACCGACGCACACCGCGACAAGCGGTGAGTTTGAGTTTTACGAATCGTGCGCCAATATGTTGCGTCTCGCCGGTGCGGATATCCCCGATGCCGTGTCCGATGCTGAGTTTAACGGCATGAAGCTGCCGATGGGTCCTAGAGTCGTATTGGGCCCCAACTTTGCCACGTCGTTCAACGAACTCAAGCCGAAGGTTGGCACCGTCAAGGTGGGGGCGAAGAGCACGTTGATCGTCGAAGGCTCCGGCGTCAACCTGAAGAACGTCGAGGTTGAAGGTACGCTCATCATCAAGGCGTGCGAAGGCGCGCAAGTCACGGTGGATGGATTGAAGGTGAACAATAAGGGTTGGCAGTTTAAGGCGGTTGGGAAGAAGGCGCCCGAAATCGATGCCCTCCGTGGGTTTGTTGTACAAAAGAACCAACAGGCGGAGTACACGTTCGATAAACCGGGTACGTACTCTCTTCCGTGAGTGGTGTGACGGTTCAATTTCGAGCATTCTTTAATGAGCATAAATTACATAAAAATTATTCACTCACGTCACGTGGCGAGCTCATCTGTAATACGACGTTCGATTGCGTCGCGTTATTATTATTATTTATCGTTAGCGACCGCGACGCAGCCGCATACTTTCGCCTGTCGCGTGTCCTCGGAAGACTTGTGTCCGCAATACAGCGTCAGCGGACCTTGGCACGCGCACCAGAAGCACGCGCAACCGGTGACGCAACCGACGAGGGGACCACAACACCTATGATCTTGATCGTACTGAAGCGTCAAATCACGTTTGGTGGTGCGATCGCACACGGCGATTTGGTTGAAAAAGTTACAGAAATCGCTGAATTCCATCCAGAAGATGCCATCGGAGCGATCGTTCACGTAACCGAGTTCTTTTGCGATTTTAGGATTCTCGTCCCATTCCTTGCTGCCGTCGGACCACGCGCCTTTCCACTCAAACGTCGCCCACGGATTGCGAATCTTGACGAAGCGTTTGCCGCCGACGCCCCAAGCACGGCCGGCCCAACGAACGGTCATGATAGAGAATAAGTGACCGCTCACCAAACCGGTGGACGCGTCCTTGGTCTCGCCGTTCTTGTCCATTCTGGAAACAGCCATGAGAGACCGGATGTCGCTGTACTGCAGTAAGATGTTGAATAACTTATCTTTGGCGATGTCTTCTTCGATCTCTTGATGGTAGATTCGATCTCTTTTTCCGCCATCGCCGGGTTTGCCGATGAACTTCATGTTGTGCCGGCGCCAGATGCCCACGAATTGTTTCTTGAGCAAGAAAACGTGATCGCCCGTCAACGCGTGCGTCGCCCACGTTCCAAAGCCGCCATCCAAGGCGGAATAACTCCCCATAAACTTGGCCATGGCTTTTTCGATTATGAGAGGCCAGAACTCATTGTTGTTGGGTTGCATGAAGATGGCCTTGTTCGTGCCCTTGTACACCGGAATGTAGTCATCCACGGTGACGACAACCCAGCGCTTGGCCTTGCCGTCGTAAAATCGCACCCGATACTTTCCTCGAAGACTCTTTTCACGATTCAAAATCACTTGCTTCACCGCACCCGGATACTCGGCGAGACACGCCAACGCGGAGACGAGCCAACAGTCACCGAGCTGTCCTTGCACGCAATCTCTCGGTTCGATGTCGCCCTGATACAACACCATCGGCTTGTCCTCCGTTCCCTCGCGCAGCTCCGTCACGCGCACCCAATCGCACCCACGATGCTCCGAATTCGCCCCCAACGCCGCGTCACCGCACCACTTTTTATCTTTAAACCGTATGCAACCGACCACACAGCAGCACACCGTGGAGAAGCTCTTCGTCAACAACAGACGCGTGTACGAGCCCACGCACGGCCGCAAGTAGGCATTCACCGCGTTGAACACCAACACGAACGGTGACAGCAACAGCGCGATCACGGGATTCCCTCCGCCCTCGCAGTACGTCCGAACGACGGATTCCTGCGATTCCACGTCGTGTCCGGCGTCTCGCTCTCTCGCGGAGTACGACATCGTCGCGCGCGCTCACACCGTCGCGATCGAATGCCAATTCCAATCGAACGAACGAGCCGACCCTTCCTCGTCGACGTCGACGCGCGTCGCACGGATTCGTCGCCGCCGGTGCGTCGCGCGTACTTTTATCTCCCCACCGCGGTCGCCTCTCGCGCGCGACTCGGTCTGCGGAGCCGCCCGCGCGCCCGATTCGATCATCCTCGCCCATTCGCCGACTGTCCGTTGAGTCCGAGCCCGCCCGGCGTCCCGACACGATTGCGCGACGCGACCGACGATTCGGCGCGCGCGCGACCTCGCGAACGATGCGCGGGGACGGAAACGATCGCGATGGACGCGAATCAGGATCGACGGACGGCGCGCGCGAGGCGAAAACGCGACGGGACGTCGAGGATGGACATAATCCGGGAACGGCGCGCGGCGGCGGACGATCGAGCGCGGACGCGTCGACGACGGTGGATGAGGGCGAGCGCGAGCGCGGTTCGGTGAAGCGGTTTCCTCCACGAAATTCCGAGTCAGAGGAGGCGGGCGCGGGGACGACGGAGACGAGCGGCGGGGGGGGGAGAGAGCCGAGGGGAACGGGGACGTCGAGGCGCGCGGCGAGCGAGCCGACGACGACGACGCGGGAGCGCAGAAGACGACGAGGGGCGGAGAAAGCGGTGAAATCTTCGCCGGAGGGTGCGGTGGCGCTCGTGGAGGCGTGGAAAGAGGGCGCGGCGGCGGGGCTGGCGCTGTGCGGGAACGTGTACGTGAACAGCGTGGAGCAGAAACTTCCCGACGGCGTGCGAGGAGTCGTGAAAGGGGTCCGGTGCGAGTTGCGAGCGTTCGCAGACATGTTTTTCGCCACCGCGTGGGCGTCGTTCGCGCTGACGACGCGCGTGGCCGGGACCGGATTAGGGATGGCGAAGCGAGCGAGCGAACGGTCGCTCTCGGCGGCGAGGAGGCGCGGCGCCGAGGCGACGACGAGGGCCAGGCTGAAGACAAAGGCGCTCGCTGAGGGTGGAAGAGCGCACGTAGAGGCTGGTATAGACAAATTGAAGACCCACAATTCGTCCGCGGTGACGCGAGGTGCGAAGGACAAGGTGAGCGAGGTGATGAAGAGTTTAGACGACGCCAAGCGCGCCACTCTGGCGGGCGTCAAGACGCTCGTCGATAAGGGTATGAATCGCGGTGATGGCGATGCGAACGTCGATTCCAGGCGAAGCGTGAAGGAGAAGACGCGCGCGGACGCGACCAAGCCGAACGCGATGGTGAGGGAGGAGAAGAAGAGTGGCCACGCGACGAAGGAGGCGAAGGACGCGTCACCGAAGAAATCGCTTCATCAGACCCTGAACGATTTGGTACCCAAAGAAACGACGAAAAAGATCAAGGAGAAGCTCGAGACGATCGAACGGACGGTTGAAAATTGGCCCGTGGTGCAGTCCGTGAAGCCCCGTGTGAAGGATTTCGTGCACTCAGTTGCCGGGCGCCAACGCAGCATCGTCAACAAGCTTCACTCGTCCACGGAGGGCGGCGTGAGCACGCTTCGAGATGCGAGATCTAATCTCGTGCACTGCGCGCGAGAAGTGAAGACGCACATCGCAGGCGGAGTGCACGGCGTGCAAGGCGTCGCCGCCACCGGTGTCACGGGTGCGAAGCAACTCATATCGCCGTTGTTGCGAAACAGGAAGCTCGCGTCGCGGCCGAGAAAAGTTCTCAGCCCCGAGGCTCCGACCGTGGAAGTCGCGCCGACCGTGGCCGAATCCATGAATCGGGACGAACGAAAGTTGATGCTGACGAAGGAAATCAAGCGAGCCGACGCGATGGCTCCGGCATACGAAAGCGAGCTTCTCGCCAAGCCGGCTACGATCATCGTACAGCCGCAAGACAATTTATTCGACATCGCCAGCATAGCCGGCATCAGCGTGATGGATCTCGCTCGCTACAACAATTTACGACCGGATCCTCGCACGCGCTGCCTGAACCTCCATCCCGGACAGATTCTCTACATTCCTTCGCGGTCACTCCTCGATCGCCTTCCGGCGGTGGACCCGGCCAAAGAACCGAGATACGAACTCTCCGTTCGAGTGGCCAAGCCACCGAGATCCAGCGCCCACGCCAAGGCGACGCACTCACATCGCGCGTCGTCCCGCGCCGCTCTCGACCGAGACGAGCGCGGCGGTGAGAGCAAATTCGCGCTCTCGCTCGCCGGTTCTCTCGGTCTCGCCGCCGCCGCCTTCGCGCTTCGCGGCGTTCGTCGCGCCATGGACGAAGCCGACGACGACGACGACCAGTGAGTGCGCGAGCGAACCCACCCGCGCGACTGTAATTTCTTCACACAACCATTACAAAGTTCAGAGTCGCGCGTCATCACCGCGAGCGTCGAAAAAGCGCTCTCGTTTCCCGCGAGCGCTTTTCGCGCGCATTCGATTCTCCACTCGGCGCGCATTCCCTTCCGCACACGCCGTCGCCATGCCCGCCCCGCGCGCGTCCACCGCGCGCGCGAGGTCGACGAAACGTCCACGGTCGTCTTCGTCCGCGCCCGGCGCCTCGCGCGCGCCGCGTCCACGCACCGCGCCCGCCGACCCGTTCTCGCGTCCCCGCGCGGATGACGCCGACGGTCGACGATTCTGCGGCGTCGTCGCCCGTCCCGCGGGCCGATATCGAGCCTTCGTGTGGTGCGATGGAAAAACGCACGCGTTGGGCGCGTTCGACCGCGCCGAGGACGCGGCGATGATGCACGACCGGGCGAGAATCGTCATCGGGAAGGAGACGAAGAATTTCAAAGCGTCCCGGTACGACGCGAGCGAACGCGCGAGATGGTCGAGAGATTCGTACACCCTGATCGATCTCCGTCGAGAGTACGGCGCGAAGAGAGAGGGACGAACGCACAGCGAGTATAGAGGGGTGACGAAAGACGCCCGAACGGGTAAATATCGAGCGGAGATTTACAGCGGAGGCGAGTCGCTGAGCGTCGGGACGTACGCGGCGGAGATCGAGGCGGCGGAGGCGTACGATAGGGCAGCCATCACGCTGCGAGGAGAGGCGGCGACGACGAATTTTAGCGCGAGAAAGTACGCGAACGATCCGGCGATGCGAGGGATGGAGGGAAGTTTGGACAAGTTTAGGGACAGCTTGGCGTCGCTCAAGACGAGGAAAAACGGCGGCAAATCGACGAGCAAACACGAGGGCGTTCGAAGGTACGAGCACAGATGGAAGAATGGGAACATCACCGTGAAGTGGCGCGCGGAGATGACGGTGAATGGGAAAAAGAAACAGCTCGGGTACTTTGAAAAAGAAGCGGAGGCGGCGAGAGCGGTTGAAAAGTTTACTCGAGACGCGGCGGCGTGACGCCGGTGGTGGATTAGAAATGTTATACAATTGCAATGTACAAGCGCTGTAGTCCTGATAACGCGTCAAGAATACTGTGGACGACCGAGCCACACCGGCAACGCTCGACGACACAGCGGGCACGAGTCGTCGTGTCCCAACAACCATTGTTTTATGCACCCCTCGTGAAACACGTGCGACGCGTCGCACGGCATCGTCACCACCCGCCCCCCGTTCGCCGACTCGAGTCCTTCGTAACATATCGCGCACGCCGTCTCACTCTCCATCGACGTCGGTCGTCGAAACTGTAACGCCTCGACGCTCACGCTCGCCGCCGACGCTCGCGTTCGCGCCGCCGCCGTCTCGTCGACCGGCGCCTCCGCCTCCTCCGACGACGCTCGTCGCCGCGCTTCCAACAGCATTCGCAGCGCTCGTTCCCCGAGCGTCAAATCACGAACCTCCTCTTCCAATTCCTCCCCCTCCCGCGTCGTCGTCGTCGTCGCTTTCCGTCGTCCCGCGTCCGCGTCTTCGCGCGCGTTCGCCGTCGGCGTCGACGCGCGCAACGCCTCCACCGCCTCCACCGCCTCCTCGTCCCCCAGCGCCTCCGCGCACGCCTCACACGCGCGAAGACCGCTCGCCCACGCCTCGACGGCGTCCGCGCCGTATCTGCTTCGCAGCGTCGACGAAATCTTCGTCACCGCGCGTCCCAGCGTCTCCTTCGAACGGTCGACATTCGCACCCGTCTCGCGCGTCTCGCCGCGCCTCGCGCACCGCGCGATCGTCTCGCACGCCCGCACGAACGTCGCTCGTTTCCCGAGCCCCGCGATGGCGCGTCGCGCGGCGGCGGCGTCCTCGTCCTCGTCCTCGGACGACGACATGATTTGAAGTCTCTCTCGCGCGGGACTCGGCGCCTCGCGCATGCGCCCGCGGTCGGTGTCTCGCGCGCACGTCCCGACGGCGACGCGACGCGCGATGTCTTCGCCGTCTCTGACGCTCGCGGGCGAGAGGGCGCGCGGGACGCGCGCGCGAGACGCGATCGCGTGCCCGTCGGCATCTTTTCGACGACGTTGGCGACGGCACGTCATCGCGACCGCGTTCGCCCTCGCGTGCGTCGTCGCGGCGTCGCGCGGTGGGTCGAGAACGATGCTCTCGACGCGCGTCGATGGTGGCGGCGCGTGCGCGGAGACACCGGGGACGTGGGACGTGGAGGGGGCGAGGAAGAGGGCGGACGCGATGGCGACGGCGAGCCGGGACGACGAAGACGACGACGCGTTTGAGATTTTATTGAACACGTTCAAGAGGCCGGATCTGTTGAAGAGTGCGATTAAACACTACGCCAAGTGTCGCGATGTGCGTGGAATTCGCGTCGTCTGGAGCGAACAGACGGATCCGCCGACTCCCGACGACGACGACGGCGCGTTTTTCGCCAAACGTCGACCGGGACTGGTAAAGTACGAGGCGCACGTGGGATCGACGAGTATACAGAATAGATTCGAACCCATCGATGATTTACGTGCGCGCGCCGTGTTTAACGTCGACGAGGACGTGCGAATCCCGTGTGGGACGTTACGAAGCGGGTTTAAATTGTGGAGGAAACATCCCGAGACGTTGGTGGGATTTTACGCGAGATTGCACGCGCCGGCCAAGACGCCCGCGGATGGATGTTCGTGGCGGTACATCGCCAACGAGTTCGAGTTGTGGTGGCGCGGGCGGTACAGCATCGTGTTGACCAAGGCGGCGTTCATGGATCGAAAGTATCTCACGCTGTACAAGGAACACTTACCGGAGGGCGTGCGAGAGTACATAGATAAGGGTGGAGGAAATTGCGAAGACATCGCGATGCAATTTTTAATCGCCGCCATCACGCGTCAGGCGCCAGTGTACGCGCCGGCGAGTCTGTGGTACTACACCAAGGCGAAGATTGGTGGGATGAACACGGCGGGAATCAGTAGCGGGGCGAATCATCACGTGAAACGCGGCGATTGCATTACAGATTTTCAGACGATGTTTGGATTCGAGCGCGTGCCGCTCATCGAGCGACAGCTATGACGATAGCGTGCAGTCTTACGCACTCACGCGCGGGCGAGGAAACGACGGGTGTACTCGTCCGTGTCCGTGAGTTTGAACCCTCGAGCGTGAATCTCGAGCGTGACGCCAATGCGAAGATCGGAGACGTCGTAAAAGGACGATGACGACGAATGCTCGGAAGACGATGCATCGACAGGTTTTTTCACTCGCGCGCGTTCGAGAAATTTACTCGACGCGCACTCCTTGGACGCTTGTTCGAATATCGACAGCGTCTTATCGCCGACGTGGAAACGAACGACGAATTGACGCGACGCGTCGAATTCGTCCACGACGTCGCCGTCTCCGATGGACACCATCTCGGCGCGAAATTGAAGGACGTCTTCGCCACATGCGACGTCTTTTCGCGGCGGTTTGGGGACGAGCGACACGCAATTCTGTAACGAGTCCTCCTCGCTTCCGATGGCGAGACCGGTGTGCGCGGGAATTCTGTGCGCCACCGCGCGCTCTTCCGGCTCAGAGACGTCGCGCGGGATGAAATCCTCCTCCGCGTACTCGGACGGGTAGGTTTGAAGATACCACGACTTTGTGAACGCGTCGGCGTCGTATATGAAAAAGTCGCGCTTGTACACGCGAACCACGCCGCCGACGCGCAGGTCCTCCGCGGTGACGTAGTCGTAATCACCGTTCGCGAGACCTCTCGCGCACGCGTCTTCGTCGCGAAGCGGGAGACGGGACCGGTGTAAAAGTATCGTGGAGGCGCCGGTGCGACCGCCCTTTACGCGCGGCGTCTCCGTCACCGCCACCGTATCGTCGATGAGAAAGTACGAAAGCACAAACCGTCGGCGGTTGCCGTGCATCGACGCGTCGTCCCACACGCAGTAGAATCGTAACACTTGCTTGTCGTGCGTCAAAAACTTGCCTCGCGCATCCTTTTTACGAGTCGGGAGTCTCGAGACGCGAGACGCATCGCCACGCCTCGCCGCCGCGTCGTCCTCCGGCGCGGCGCCGTCTTCGGGCACGTCCACGCCCGCGCGCTCGAGGTATTCGCGCGTGAACTCATCGCACCGATAGATGTGAAATGTGAATCCGTACACGGTGACGATCGTGTTGACGTTTAAATCTCGCAGAGTCACGCCCTCGACGACGTGTCGCCTGAGAAACGCACCCTGCGTCAAACCGCTGTTCGCCTCTCGCGGTTCGATGATTTTGATGGACCCGTCGGAGAGAAAGTAGTACAAGACGCACTTGCGATGCCGCGTGGTTTCCGTTTGACTGTTCTCCACGCGCTCGACGAAATAGACGTAGAATCGCAGGACGAGACTGTTTGTCTTGACAAACGCGGGCTCGTACGCCTCGGCGTCGACGCGCGCCGGCGCGTCGGCGAACGCGTCGGCGAGTCGGACGTCGACGCCATTCGAACCGTCGCGAGGCATGGCGTAGCCGTTGACGAAATGTAATGATTGCGTCTTGGGTTTCACGGACGCCTGCGACGAGGAGAGACGAGCAGAGTCAGCGAGGGAAGACGCGAAGTACGAGTCCGAGTCGCGCGCGCCGAGAATAACTCATCCGTCTCACTAAAACCGTCTACGCACCTCTGGATCTCGCGCCGTCATGCTCGGAAGATCCACCAACGTCATACACTCAACCGCCCCTCGAGGCGTCGCGTTCACCTCCATCTCGACGCCCGACCACGCGTCACGGAGTCGCGCGCCCGTAAAACTATTTTTGGCGCGTCAACCGTCGCCTCGACGCGCCCGCTCCGCGCGAAACTAACACCCACCCCCCATCTCACGATTGATTCACAACTCCCCATCACCCCCAACGCTCTCCTTCCCTCCCCCCCCATCGCGCGCGTCCAACATTCGCAACACGTTCCTCCTGTACTCGCCGTCGGCGAACGCGCGCGCCATGTCTTTCGCCGTCGCGCCCTCCTCGTTCCGCAGCGTCGCGTCCGCCCCCGCCCGCAACAGCGCCTCCACCCCCTCCTCGTGCGCCTTAGTCCCTCCGTGCACCATCCAGTGCAACGCCGTCATCTTCAAATACCGTCCTCCGCGCGTACGAGCGTCTACAAACGCCCGCGTCCCGCACGCCCGCAGCAGCGCCGCCAAGACGTCCCCGCGAGCCTCGATGGATGCGACGTGAAGCGCCGTCTCACCGTACGCCGTCCGCGCGTCGCACGATTCCGGGAGAGACTTCAACAACGCGATGACCTCGGGAAGGTTTCCATCCGACACCGCGCGCGTCAACGGCGGCACGGAGGCGTCGGCGTCGGCGTCGGCGTCCGTGCGATGCGTTTTCGCATCCTCCTCGACACCGCGCGCGCGCGCCGCGCGCGAAGAGACGTGGACGAGGAGACACACCGCGAAGAGACGCATCGCGAAGAGACGCGCGCGGCGCGCTCGACGACGCGAGGACGCGGCGCGGACGACCATGGTGAGCGCGCGTCGGTGAATGACTTAATGATTGATGCATCACACCGAGACGCGTCGAGAGGGCATCATGTCGAGGCGTCCGTCGCCGCGATCGAGGCACTACGTCGTCGAGCGCGAGTCGACGCCGA